>Ga0181562_10000038_pt1 | contig 82401 bp, 64 predicted proteins | sample 011ome_26_FD_139344 | JGI IMG/M metagenome (GOLD analysis project Ga0181562, IMG submission 139344) | Coastal salt marsh microbial communities from the Groves Creek Marsh, Skidaway Island, Georgia - 011511BT metaG (megahit assembly) | ecosystem: Environmental > Aquatic > Marine > Intertidal...
TCGCCCAAAGGTGCTTGTCTTCGCATTGACACGCTACTCAAGATAACTAGCAGCCTAGCGAGGGCACTAGAGCCTTCCAAACTGGGCTCTCACTTATGTCTCCTACCTTTCTCTACCCTGCTTGAGAACGTGGCTGGTATTTACCTAACACTCTGGATGGGGCGGACTATTTGCGTGGAAGCACCTGAGCGACTGGGTCTTCTTTCGAATCATCAATTCGACGCGGAAACTTTTATCCAGCAAGTAAAGTCAACCGGCGCAGAGAGCGTCATATTGTTACCGCAAATGCTACGGGATGTTCTCGAATCTAATTCGGTAGATAGTCTTTGCTCACTCAAGTTTATAGCCGTAGGCGGGGGTAAGGTTGCGCCTGAATTACTGAACCGCGCGCATCAATACGGACTATCGATATTTGAGGGCTATGGACTCACGGAATGTGGCTCTTGTGTCGCACTGAACACACCCAGAGCCAACCGCATTGGAAGCGTAGGCAAACCACTACCCCATGCGCAAGTGAGAATAGCTGAAGACGGCGAGATCTGGGTAACTGGTGCAGCCATGCAGGGATATCTTTCAAATGAAAGTCAGCTTACTGAAATTGCAACTGGCGATGCGGGATACATTGATGAAGATGGGTTCCTTCACGTAACCGGGCGAATCAAAAATACGCTGATTTCCAGTTTTGGACGCAACATCTCCCCTGAGTGGGTAGAAGCGGAACTTTTATCCCAACCAAGCATAGAACAGGCCATCGTCTTCGGTGATGCACAACCGTGTTTAAGTGCTGTATTGGTCGTCCCGAGTACCATAGATGATCCTCATCTGTACTCAATGGTCGAGAAGGTTAATAAGGGACTGCCTGACTATGCCCGTGTTATGTCGTGGGTGAGAACTGACCAACGATTTTCTGTTGAGGACGGAACACTGACCGAGACTGGCAAACCACGTAGAGCGATTATCGCGAAGCAATTCGAGACCGCATCTCGGTCAAGCTGGGGAGTAGCATGATGGAGGTCTACCAAGCTCAACGACCAGACATTGATGCCTTACTGGATGAATTAACCCACCGAGGCTGGGTGCTACTTCGAGAAACAAATCACACTGTCGAAACATTTGAACATCTCATATTGGGGCTATGCTCAAGAATGACCTTTGACCCTGCTAGGGAGTATGTCTCGGAATCCGTTCAATCAGTGGACGCGGGGAGCGACTCTGTTGGACTGCATATCGAAAACGGCAACACGCCGTTGCCACCCGATATCGTCGCTTTTTTCAGCGTAAATAGTGCCTCGTCAGGGGCTCAAACAACCATCAGCGACGGTTGTGCAATTGTGCGAGCACTTCCGAATTCAATTAGAGAGAGACTTGCAGCTCCCTACACCATGACAAGGTACTTGCCGAAATCAATCTGGCAAAGCTATATCGCCAAGGCGAGGGGTATTGAGGATCAAACGAGGATCACCGAGTCAGATTTAGATACCTTCATCGCTAGCATCTCTGGACAGCAGTACAGCAAGCGAGCCGATGGCGGTATTGACTACACGCTCACGCTCCCAGCCCTCCGAAGCGACAACCTCTGCAGACAAACTGCCTTTGCTAACGCACTGCTTGGACCATCATTCAACTATGAACCTCCCGTGTATCGAGACGCAAAGGGTAAAACTTTGGACGACATATTGCTGAGAGACCTATCTGCACTCTGCGAAGCAGAGATCTCAGAAATCGCTTGGCGCAATGGGGATGTGGTTCTTATCGATAATAAACGCTGCATGCATGGGCGCCGGGAAATCACCGTACCTCTCTCAGAAAGACGTCTTGCGATCGCAATGGGTTTTCTAAAACACACGTAATTATCTACAAGGACACTTTGCCCATGAACAAACTCGCTGTCATAACAGGCGCAACAGGCGGTATCGGTGAGGCGCTTGCTGATGCATTAGCCAGAGAAGGTTACTCTCTACTGCTTACGGGACGACGGGGTGACAAACTACTCTCTCTAAAACAATCACTAAGCGATAAATTCAACACGAGGGTATACACTGCGGTTGCTGACCTGACGCGGGCAGCGGAGCGCAATGCATTAGTAGCGTTAATGGTTTCAAAAGCTGAGTCATTGGAGTTGCTGGTCAACAATGCAGGGCTGAGCCAATTTGGCCTATTTTCCGAGACCAAACCTCAGGTCATTGAAGAACTGATACAAGCCAATATTGCTGCGCCCATGTGCTTGACTCAGGCACTGCTGGAGCAACTCGCTTCAGAGCCAAAAAATTCCTTACAAATTATCAATATTGGCTCAACCTTCGGCGTTATTGGCTACCCGGGATTCACATCGTACTCTGCGACTAAGTTCGCTTTGAGAGGTTTCTCTCAGGCCCTAGCAAGAGAGCTGGGAGATACGGATATCCGCGTTCGATACTTTGCACCTAGGGCGACAAACACAGGTTTAAATAGCGACGCGGTCAATGCGTTGAACTTAGAAATCGGGGTCGCGGTAGATTCTCCTGAAGTCGTGGCCGAGAAATTTATAGCTTTTTTGAAAACAAAAAAATTGACTGAACATATCGGCTGGCCCGAACGCTTTTTTGTTTGGTTAAACAAGCGCAATCCATCTTTGGTCGGATCAGCACTCCTTCAGCAGCTACCCATCATACGGCGGCATGCCCAATCGGCTGCTACGGATTGACCCAACAGGATTTGCCCAATTAAACCTTTTGTTCGCAACAGCCGCAAAGATTAACGATTAGCTAAAAGACCTGGCTTTTTTGCATAAATGTTTTGGCCCGTCCCATAGTTTTTCGCAAACTCGCGCTACTGAAGGCGATCAAGCCTGTGGCTTTTACATGCGTTTTTGGTGCTAGCTAGCCACATTGTTGGGTCCCCAAAATGCCCGCATCGTGGCTATCTTGCCATCATCGTTAAACTTGAAGATATCGATAATGTTGATCACCATTTCCTGGCCCGGTGCCCCTGCAGTCACATTAAAAGGGAACGCCACCTCATTGCCCGCTACGCGCGGATTACCTGTAAGTTCGGCCTTTAAAACACCCTGACAAGCTTCAGCGTAAAAGCCGCGAAGTACGTCTTTGCCTTCTCGCCAGTCAGTGCCGACAGGGTCTTCGATAGCCGCATCGTCTGCGAATAGGTCGAGCAATCCCTCGAGATCACTCTCTGTTAGGCAACGAACATAGGTTTCACACGCCGCCTTTGCCGCATCAAAATCAATCACAACCAACCTCCAATCAATTTTATTATTAATCTTCAAACTATTGTTTTAATAGTCTTTTAATCAAAACTCGCATCACGTTTTTCATTGAACGCATCGCGGGCCTCCTGAGAGTCCTGATGGCGGTAAGCCTCCAGTGTAAAGCCCTGCTCGCTTCGGTACTTCGCCTCAAGGTTGCCGTCTTCAATGCCGTTTAACGCCTCTTTCGCAAGCGTAATCATGATGGTGCTTTTCTCGGCAATCTTTGCTGCAATTTCTAGCGCCACATCGACCAACTGATCTTTAGGTACAACACGCTCAACGGCTCCAAGGCGGTAGGCCTCTTGTGCGTCAATAAACTCACCGGTGAAGTACATGTAGCGAACTTTTTGAACGGGGAACATGCGCTGTAAATGTGCGCCGCCACCCATTGCGCCTCTATCAACTTCAGGCACGCCAAAGGATGCGCACTCTGAGGCAACAATAATGTCAGCTGCCCCAGCAATACCGATGCCGCCGCCTAAGACAAAACCGTGTAACGCGACGATGACAGGCTTAGGGTTCCGGTGGATCGCCTCGAAGGTATCGTAGTTGCCCTTATTGACCGGCACGATCATGTTGGGGTCTGCACCCAACTCTTTGATATCTACACCAGCGCAGAAGCCTTTGCCTTCAGCACGCACGATGATGACTGTGACATCATCACGAGCACCCAATGCCTTGATCTCAGCGGCAATACCCGCCCACTCCGCGCTGTTAAACGCGTTGACTGGGGGCTTGTTGAAAACTAGCTGAGCAATACCCGCTTCGACGGATGACGTAAACGCCATAGCAAATCTCCTAATGTGTGTTTTGTTCACCTGACATCGTTGACGACACCTGGCGCGCTGAGCGATTTGCTTCTTCAACGATATTGGCCATAAGGTCTGAGACCGTAGGTAAATCCTCTATCAAACCTGCGACTTGTCCCGACGGCAAAATACCCGCGTCAGGCTTCCCTTTGACCATTGCCTCTTGAATCATCATAGGTGCATTCGCCGCCATTAAAGTCTGTCCAAAGGAGAGATCACCTGTGCGATACATCCGCCAGGCACCGCCCAAGGTAGCGAGGAGCGAGCCTCCTTGCATACGACTAAAAGCCAGTCCGTTCTTCACTGCGCGAAGTAACAGCCCCAACTGGCTGGCGTGCATCAGCTTGCCCAAATAAGCGTTAGCAATCATGCGCTGGGGCAAGCCGTCCAGTTTTGTACTCACAACAATTTTCTCAGGGGGTGTCCCCAAATAAATTGCCTTAGTGGCCTCGGGCACAGGCGACTCCTGCGTGAGTAAAAAACGTGTCCCCATAGCTATCCCATCAGCCCCCATGGCAAGCGCCGCGACGAGACCGCGTCCGTCGCGGAAGCCGCCAGCGGCAGCAATAGGGACATCGATTGCATCACGAACCTGCGGCAACAAGATCGACGTGGCGACAGAACCGGTGTGCCCCCCGCCCTCACCGCCCTGAATAACCACTGCGTCTGCACCCATTTCAACCGCTTTAATCGCGTGACGCTTGGCGCCTACCGTTGGTATACAAACAATACCAGCGGCTTTTAATCGCTCTACCGTGGACGACGATGGCGAGCGCGAATAACTCACTGCTCGCACTTCATGTTCAATACACAGATCAACTATCTGTTCCGCATACGGAACGTACATGTGGAAATTCACGCCAAAAGGCGCCTGAGTCTGCGCCTTTATGGCACGAATACCCTGTTCGATCTCCTCAGGGGTCATCACTGCGCCCGCCAGGAATCCGAAACCACCTGCCTCGCCTGTCGCGGCGACGAGTTTGGCGTCCGCCACCCACCCCATTGCAGTTTGAATGATCGGATATCGGCATCCCAAAAGATCCGTTAATCTTGTCTTCATCGCTCTACTCACGCCTCTGCTGATGGCAGGTTATCGGACCCCCATTTTACTGCAATCAACGACGCTCCTTAACGATAGGCTGATTAGACTATGGGGCCTATCGAGAGGCTGTGCGCTCCTCCGCTTCTGGTTTAGAGTTTGAGAAATACTAGCGAAGTACGCCTGATGTCCGAATTTACAAAACCTTATTTTGACGCCGTTGCGCAACTGACCGCACCCACCGCACCCTTTGAGGTCGAGACGGTAGAGGTAGGAGGCGTCCCTCTAAAGGCGTTTAAAAACGCAGAGACGAGCTTAGGTAACTTCCTGTCTGCAGGAAGACAGCACGGTGATACGCTCTTCCTTCAGTATCAAGGTGCGTCTTGGACATTTAACGAATTCTTCCGCGCGGTAGACCAAGTTTGCGACTGGTTAAGCCATGAGGGGTCCATCGCACAGGGAGACCGGGTGGCGATTGCCATGCGCAATCGGCCCGAGTGGCTCGTAGCCTTTGTCGCGGTGATAACAGTGGGGGCCGTGGCAGTTCCACTCAATAGCTGGGGTAAAGCTCAAGAACTGCAGCAAGGCCTTGAAGACAGCAACGCACAACTCGTGTTCGGCGACCAGGAGCGCCTTGCTTTCATTCGCACAGTTAACGAGATCTTGCCTGCCGTATCCGTTGATGCGCAGGAGCAACTAGAGAGTGAGAGCGCATCAGACTGCACAACGGCACTATCAGATATTTTGGCGCGGGATGATGTCAAGCCAGCCTCGCCGGTAAACGTGGATCGCCACGACCCTGCCATTCTGATGTTCACATCTGGCACATCGGGCAGGCCCAAAGGCGCACTTCTAAGCCACTTTAACTGCTGCCAAGCGTTGATGAACGTTGAGTTCATTGGCGCTGCTACCTATATGACCAACACAGAGGCGATGAACCAGCAACTCGCTAGCCCCACGCCGCCGAAAACGTTGCTCGCTGTCCCGTTATTTCATATCAGCGGACTGCTTTCTCAAGCGCTCATTAACCTTCGTCACGGGCGCGCGTTGTTCATAATGTACAAGTGGAACGTGGCGGACGCGCTGCAAATCGTCAAAGACGAGAAAATTACGGTGCTCATGGGGGCGCCGGTAATGCTCCTCGAGCTTTTGAAGAATGAGGAATTCGGTGACGAGCACGCGAGCCATCTCGCAAACGTCAGTGCTGGCGGCGCAGCAACACCTGAATTACTGGCCGAGCTCTATGCAACAAAAACGGGTAACGCCATGTCGGGCGGTGGCTGGGGCATGACCGAGACAATGGGCTCAGGCGCCGCTTTCACGGGGCGTTACTTTGCTTCGCGCCCAGATGCCTCAGGTTTTCCTAGCCCTATCGTCGAATTCAGTTTCCGCGATGAAGACGCTAACCCCCTTCCACAGGGTGAGCCCGGCGAAATATGGGTCCGATCCTCCGCCGCCATTCAGGGCTATTATTCAGGAGGAAAGCCCTCAGACGAACCCGTTGATGGCTGGATGGCCACGGGTGATATCGGCTACATCAGCGATGAAGGATTCTTGTATATCTGTGGTCGCGTCAAGGACATGATTATCCGAGGCGGTGAGAATGTTTATCCCTCTGAAATCGAAGCCTGCCTTCTGGAAATACAAGGCTGCGAAGAAGCTGCGGTGATTGGTCTACCGGACGAGGCATGGGGTGAGCAGGTGGCTGCCGTTGTACGCATGAGAGCCGACCATCAAAGAGACCCCGAAGCGATTGCGGCATTCTGCAAGCAGCGACTAGCCGGTTACAAGGTGCCCGCAGCCATCGTATTTACAGATGAGCCTCTCGCGCGAAACGCACTAAAAAAATTGCTGAAGACCCGTATTAAGGAGCGCTACTTTGGTGAGTGATGAAGCGTCAGGGGAAAGCGAATGCTACAGGCTCTTGGTGTTATTTTATGGCGTCCCGCCGAGTCGCGAACAGATAGATAACGCTCGCGCGCTACTACCGGCGGCGCGCGTCACTCACTTCGCAAAGTGCGATGCACACAGTGAAAGAGCCTCAATGTGGACTCGAAACCCCACAGGGAGACTCCCAACGAGTCGGCTCGCACTCGAATATGATAGCGACAGCGTCCAGTGGGATGTGGCAGTGGAGGTAGCGCACAAGCTTAGCGGCGAGGCACATTGGTGCGTAGGCACCAGCCCTATTCCTCATCCACTAGGGAGCAATGAGACCTTCGCAGGTACGCTTCAGTTGTGTAGTTTTGAGAGAGCTGGAGGCTTGCCGGATGACGCGCTGCGCCGGATCTGGTTCCACGAACACGCATCGGTTGCTGTAGAAACGCAAAACAATGTGGGCTACCGCCAAAACCTTGTAATGAGATCATCCCACGATCGGCTCGATGGGATCGTGGAAGAACTGTTTCCGATAGAGGCCGCTGACTCGCTGACTGACTTCTTTGCTGACGGCGATGACCAAGAAAAAATGATGGCTCACATACACCGTCTCACACAGAGCAGTGAGCGGGTGCTAAATCTGGAGAAGTCATCCGTCATTCACATGACCGAGCAACGCATCGACTAACGTTTTTTTATCAAGGACACACTATGAGCAACCAGGCTGAGAACTCACCCCTATCAGGCAAGGTAGCCCTCATCACAGGTGCGGGGCAAGGTATTGGACAAGGCATTGCATTTTCTTTGGCAAAGCGCGGTGTCAAAGTGGTCGTCGTCGGCAGAACATTGAGCAAATGTGAGAACACGGTCGCTCAAATCAGTGAACGGTTTGGTGTCGAGGCCACCGCAATGGGTTGTGATATCTCTGATCTTTCAGCGCTCGATGGTCTTGTCGAGCAAGCCGTTGCCACCTATGGCCGCCTGGACATTCTGGTTAATAACGCGGTAACAACAACCATTAACTCGCTGATGGAGACGTCGCTTGAGGACTTCGAGCAAGGGCTCAAAGTGGGCCCAATGGCGACGCTTCGAATGATGCAGCTTGCGCAACCTCACCTAATCGCCTCTGGTGATGGCAACATCATCAATCTCGCCACTGCTGCGGCGAAGCGATGGGACAGTTCAACCTATGGGGTTTATGCGGCGGAAAAAGAGGCGATACGCGCGCTGTCACGCGGCGCCGCCTGCGAATGGGGCAATCTGGGCATTCGAGTGAATACCATCCTGCCGTTAGCAAAATCGCCTGCGCTCGAAATGTGGGAGCAGTGGCGCCCAGAGGAGGCTGCGGCCTTCGCTGAGACTGTACCGATGAAGCGTATCGGCCACTGTGAAGATGATATTGGTGAGTTTGTCGCCCTGTTGTGTTCACCCGAGTCGCGCTACGTCAACGGACAGTCAATTGCTATCGACGGCGGTCAAGTCAACATGGGCTAAGTGCGGTCCGAGGGTCCGCACTGTGTAAGTTGGACTTAGACGTTATTACTAGACGAAGGGTTACTTAACGGCGGCCCCGCCGTCAACGCTCAGTAACTGGCCTGTAATAAATGAAGCGCGGTCTGAGGCAAGGAACGAGACGGCCTCTGCGATCTCAGAAGGCTCACCCAAACGACGCATCACCGCCGCTTGTTTTAAGCCCTCTGCAATCTTCGGTTGCTCTTCAAAGTACTTTTCGACACCGGGCGTTCTAATGACCCCAGGCGAGACCGCGTTTATGCGTATCCCCTTGTGACCGTACTCTGAAGCAGCACTCTTTGTGAGTAGGTTTACGCCACTCTTCGCCGCTGCGTACGCCGTGTTATAGGGCTGCCCACGAAGTGACGCATTGGAAGAAATGTTAACAATGCTGCCCCCGCTCTCTTGCGCGAGCATGGCCTCGATCTCGTATTTCATGCACAAAAACGTATTGGTGAGGCAGAGTTCCAACGTCTGATCAAAAACGGCTTTTTCAAAGGTATGAATCGGCCCAGAACCGCGACTCACGGCAGCGCTGTTGCAAGCAATGTCGAGCGAACCCCATGTACTGACTGCGGTCTCGACCATCGCTGAGACACGGGTCTCATCACTCACATCCGCGACAAAAAGCTCAGCCTGTCCGCCCGCATTACGAATAAGGCCCACCGTCTCGCGAGCGGTCTCCTCATTGAAATCAACAACTAAAACACTCGCTCCCTCGCTTGCAAGCTTCACCGCAATTGCGCGACCAATGCCTACACCGGCCCCTGTAACCAACGATGCCTTACCTATTAACTCTGCCACCTTGCCTATCACCTTCTTTTTAATGGTCAATTTAGACTACGAATCGCCACGAGCGCGTATTCCTTGCCCGAAGACTTCGTTCTATCTTGTGTGCCGTATTGTCGACAAGCCTAAATGGACTACAACCCATAATGACGCGTCGCACTCAGAAAGGAACCTAATGTGATAACTGACTACTTTAGTCTCAAAGGAAAAAAGGCGCTGATCACCGGCGCCGGTAAGGGTATTGGGGCGCGCATAGCGACCGCCTTCGCCGAGATGGGCGCTGACGTGGCGCTTGTCGCCCGGACGCAGGCAGACTTAGAGGCTGTCGCAACTGACGTTCGATCTTATGGTAGAGAGGCGCTCGCTTTCGCCTGCGATGTTACCGACGAATCAGCGCTCAACGATGTCACCATGCAACTCACTGAGCAATGGGGACACCTCGACATACTCATCAACAACGCTGGGGCGCCCGGACAAGGCTACGGCTCTTTAAAGAAGGTCACTAAAGCACGGTTCGTAGACACGCTCGACATAAACCTCACGTCAGCCTACACCCTGACACACTTAGCCTTACCGTTACTAAAAGCGGCGCCGCAGGCAAGTATCGTCAATGTTTCGTCGGCACTCGGTTGGATGGTCGACCGTAACTTTGCGGCGTATGGCGCGGCGAAAGCGGGCATGGATCAGATGACGCGAATTCTGGCTTATGAATTAGCTCCGAATATTCGAGTCAACGGTATTGCACCAGGCGCGATTGAAACACCGAGTACCGCCTTCATCACGCAGAACGAAGATATTCACAACGCTACCGTAAGATGGATACCGCAGGGCCGACTCGGTAAACCGGACGACATTGCCCTTGCGGCCCTCTACCTTGCCTCAAACGCATCGGGCTTTGTCAGCGGGAAGATCCTTGAGGTCGACGGTGGCATGGCGGCTTTACCTGGGTCGGCTATCGAGGCCAATATTGCAAGAAACGCGACTAACCAATCCGCGAGTTAACCGTACAGGAGGGCACAATGGGAACCTATGTTCTAACCGGTGGCGCGACAGGTATTGGCGCTGAAATTAAAGGCCAGCTTCGCGATCAAGGCCATCATGTGGTCGTCATTGATTTAAAAGACGGCGACTACCTTGCCGACTTAGGAGACCCCCTGGCGCGGCAAGCCGTGATTAGCACGGTGGCCACTGAAGTTCCCGCGATCGATGGCGTCATTACCTGTGCCGGCGTGGCATCGCAGTTCCCCGACACCGGGAAAATACTGGCCATAAACTACTTTGGCACCACCGAGGTCATTGATGGGCTAGCCGCTAATGTTGTACAGGGAGGCCGAATTATCGCTATCAGCTCAAATTCGGCGCCCATGAGTTCACGACCGGACTTGATTGACATGCTGCTAGACGGCACCGAGGAAAACGCAGTAGCACTGGGTGCCGAGCTCAATGGCCACGAGTGCTATGCGAGCAGTAAGAACGCTGTAGCGCGCTTCATGCGACGAACGGCACCCGGCTTGGCCCAGCGAGGTATCTCGTTTAACGCCTTAGCACCTGGCTACATTTCTACGCCGATGACACAAGCGGTAGAGAATGACGAAGAGTACGGACCTCTCATCAAAGCTTTTGTGGATTCAATTCCGCTGGGAAGACCTGGACAGGCAGCCGACGTTGCAAATCTCGCGATGTTTCTACTGTCACCTCAGGGCGCCTACGTGGCGGGGTCGACACTCTTCATTGACGGTGCGCACGACGCAATGATGCGCCCCGATGCCTCCGTTTAATGGCACTTCATAATCAGTGTGCATCTCTAAAACCGATAATATGCGCTTAATTAAGGCGTTATGCGGGTTGCACGGCAGCTGAATCCAATACGCAACGGCATCCACCACGAGGGCACCAATATGAGCAGTCATGGCAAACTTAAGCAGTACGCGCAGCGTGCGGTAGCTAGCTCGATAATGACGATCGGAGCTTTCGCAGGACTCTCAGTTCAAGCCGCGGATGAGACGCCCTGTGCTGTCTCCTCCGACACAAAATTGCCTTTTTTCGGAGACCTCCATATCCACACGCGGTACTCCTTCGACTCATTCCTCTCGAATCAGAAAAATGACCCCGATGGTGCCTATGAATACGCCAAAGGACGCGTCATTACGCTACCCGATGCCTATGGCGAGCAAACCATATCGGCGCAAATCGACAGGCCGATTGACTTTGCCGCGGTCACCGATCACGGACAGTTTTTGGGAGAAGTCGCGCTGTGTGATAGCGACTGGATGCAAGCCGCTTGGTGGACGCCGGTCTGTATCATGTCGCGCGCGCAGAATCTTTGGGTGCAGCTCTACGCTGCGTCACTCTGGACAATGTCTGGTGGCATGGAAGGTGAGGCCCCTGAGCGTGGCATGGTTTGCTCTCTTGGGAATTGTGAAGAGAATGCGCTCAATGTATGGGATGACATTCAGCAAGCCGCTGAGCGGCATTACGATCGCTCTGAGGACTGCTCCTTCACAACCTTTGTCGGTTATGAGTACACCCAAGGGCAAGAGATGGCGAACCTGCACAGAAATGTCATCTTCAAAGGCGAGCAGGTGACGCGGCTGCCTATTTCCGTCTTCGATACCAATAGTTCTGTCCCCGAGCTCTGGCGCCAACTCAGAGCACAATGTCTTGAAGCTGATGATGACTGTGATGTCTTAGCCATCCCGCATAACCCCAACCTAGGTGGCGGTTTAATGTTTCCAGACCCTGCGACCGAGCAGGAGGCGATTGACCGTCTCGAGATCGAGCCTTTGGTAGAACTGGTGCAGCACAAAGGCGCGTCGGAGTGCCGCTTTGATCGGCTGGCCGGCATTGGAATCGATACCGAGGACGAACTTTGTGACTTCGAGCAAATTCCATCCGACAACCTTTCCATGCTGGGTAGCGTGAAGGGCAAAATGTGGTCCGAACGAGGTCTCCCCGTTGATGTCGCGAACTTCAGTCGCCGAAATATGATGCGCAATGTGCTCAAAGACGGACTAGCGCTGGAGCAAAACACCGGAGTGAACCCCTTTCGGCAGGGTTTTATTGGGAGTACCGACACCCATACCGCAACATCGGGTGGCGCTATGGAAAGAAACTACGTGGGTCACCTGGGCTCTCGGGACGCGACCTTCAGAAATCTGCAGGATCACTTCGTTTCCAACCCTGGAGGCCTTGCGGTTGTCTGGGCTGAAGAAAATCGGAGAGACGCCCTCTTCGAGGCCATGAGGAATCGTGAAACCTATGCGACCTCGGGTACACGGCCTATTGTTCGTTTCTTTGCCGGCGATTACGACGCTAACCTATGCGATGACCCCAATGCGTTGGATCAGGCCTATGCGTCTGGCGTTCCCATGGGAGGCGTTTTGGAGCGTACAAATGAAGATGCTGCTCCTCGTTTCTTCATCAGTGCGCAACGTGATCACGGCACCGCGCAATACCCGGCCAACCCGCTCGAGCGAATTCAGATCATTAAGGGCTGGGTTGATGAAAACGGCGCAACACATGAACGTGTGGTTGACGTGTTGGGCAGTGAAACACAAGGACTCGGTGTCGATATGAACAGCTGTGCAGCCACTGCGCCAGGACATGCAAACCTTTGCACCGTTTGGAGAGACCCAAGTTATCGGCCAGGCGAATCTGCGTTTTATTATGCGCGGATCTTGGAGACCCCCAGTTGCCGCTGGAGCACGCTCCAGTGCCAGGCGGCCGGTGTAAACCCCTTCTCAGAAAGTTGTGCAGCTGAAGCTGACGCCGCTAATGCGCTAGCAAATGAAAATGGCGACTCCGGCGATATTTACGGCATCTGCTGTACCAATCCCGAAACCGATCCGTTTTATTCGCCGACAATTCGTGAGCGCGCGTGGACGTCACCTATTTGGCTTTCGACGACTCGCTAGCGAGGTGCAAAAAGACGGGGACCTCACCGCCCCCGTCCACTTCTAAATTAGCACCTGAGATGTAAGAAGCGCGATCAGAGCACATCAGCATTACAGCATTCGCCACATCTTGTGGTGAGGCCATGCGTTTCAATGGCAGCATATCAGCCACCCGCTTAAAGCCCTCCTCACCGCCGTAGTGTTCAACGCCAGCATCGTTATGCACTAAACCCACTATCAGAGCGTTAACCCGTATCGCTGGCCCCCACTCCATTGCCAATGACTTGGTGACGTTGAGCAAGCCGGCTTTCGCAGCGCCGTATGCCGCCGTACCCGGGGATGGACGTGCGCCGCTGACGCTGGCGATGTTAACGATCGAGCCACCCTCCGGCGCTTGAGCGAGAAGTGAGTACGCTTGTTGTGACAATACAAGCGGTGCCAATAGGTTTAATGAGATGATTTTCTGCGTCAACTCAGGGCTCGCATCAGCTGCCGCTACAGGCGGTCCACCACCAGCGTTGTTAACCAAAATGTCCAGTCGCCCAAAACGCTCGTTTATAAAGTCCATGAGTGCTTCAGATGCAGCGGAATCGCGGATGTCTGCACTGTAGAACGTGGCTTCGCGACCCTGAGATTCGATCGGATCTGCAGGCTCGCGCCGGCCTACCGCTATAACCGCTGCGCCCTCGGCCAGTAGGGACTCGCAGATCGCTCGGCCTATGTGGCCAGCACCTCCCGTAACCAAGCATACCTTTCCAGATAGATCTGACATAAACGCCCCACCTGCGCCGCATTACTGGGCGCTAATCCACTTACGTTCTAGCTTGTATATTCAAAGCACATTATGCCCCTTGAATCAGTCGAGTCACCAACCGGATTTATCGTCTGAAACAATGATGTCTATGACATCAGGATGGCCACACGGGACCAACAGATGTGGCACAGTAGAGGCCGCTCATTAGAACCCTCATATTATTGCGACAGCGCTTCGCTGAAATTTGTAAGGAACAAAGCATGACTAAAACTATTATCGAATCACCGGCAGACCTATACGAACTTGTAGGGAAGACCTTAGGGCCTAGCCCCAGCATGGAAATCACACAAGAGCGTATCAACCAGTTCGCGGATGCAACCGGTGACCATCAGTGGATCCACATCGACGCAGAGAAAGCCGCGAATGGTCCGTTTGGTGCGACGATTGCTCACGGTTACCTCACTATGTCGCTCGCTGCGAAGTTCATGCCTGAGATCATCGAAGTCCGCGGCATCGCCATGGGCGTTAACTACGGCACGGAGAAAACGCGTTTCCCCTCTCCTGTCACTGTCGGCTCTAAGTTGTCTGCAACGGGTACCGTGGTGTCCGTCGAGGAAGCGAGCGGCGGCATCAAAATGGTCCTGCGCATTGTCATGCAAGCCGAAGGTGCTGAGAAGCCCGCCTGTATTGTCGACGCCATCAGCGTTTACTTCCCTGCATCGTGAGTGGCAGACCGCACTGCAGAGTCGGAATTTAGTTCCGTTTTAGGGAAAACATAGAAGGGGTCGGTGCGGATTCAGTGCGAATTTTCAGTGACATTGGGGTCGCAAAGACATTGTAAATTAAAGGGTTGATCTCTTTTTTTACTGCGGCTTTCTTACAAAAAGACGTGCGTGAGGAGCCTCGCCTTTGCATAGCTAGAAAGGCGAGTATGTATCCACGATGAGGGGAAAGCACATAACCGCTGCCGTGCCTGACGCTGCACACGCCTTGAAGGCTTCAATTGAAGGGTACAACATCTCTTAGGTGTAAATGTTTGGCTGACGAAAGGTTCTATTAAGCACTCGCCCGGATGACAAGTCGGGCGTCTTCTATTTGGTCAGAACGCATGTCACCTTCAAGCTGTGCAAATAGTGCATCACAAAGTTGTCTTGCGCCCAATGAGATATCTTGATCAACCGAGGTTAGTGCAGGATGGGTAATCGCTGCCAACGTAAGGTTGTCATAGCCGATGACACGAATGTCATCGGGGACTATCTTTCCCAACTCTTGTAGCAATGAAATTGCAGACATTGCAATAAGGTCCGAGCAGCAAATCAGTCCATCGATATGCGGATTGTTGCAAAGATAAGATCGCATTGCGTCCCTAGAATAGATAGGGTTAAAGGAAACCTCGGAATTAATGTCTGGCGCTCGCTCAGTCAAACCGGCTTCGTTAAGCGCCCTAAAGTAGCCCGCATGTCTCAATTTAGGTTCTGGATAGTTAACATCTCCCATAAACCCTATCGTTTCACAACCACGCGAGATTAGATGGCGGCAAGCAAGGTACCCTCCAAGCTCGTTATCACTGCCCACTAGAGAGTAAAGCCGATTTGGCAAATCAGCTCCCCAAACCACCATCTTTAGACCTTTCTCGGCAAGTTCATTCAACGTTTCGTGCAGCTGCCCCTGACCAATAAAGATCACACCGTCACTGCCTTGATAGGTCTGCGACTGCAAAAATGAATCGGCGGAAGTAAGCCGCTCGTGCGACAGTAATGTGTTGTACCCCCGCTCACGAAGTTGCTCTGCAATCTCTGCAATCATCGACATGAAGAACGGGTCGTTCGTTGTTTGGGGGGAGTCTGGTTGAAGCGTAAGTACTACAGCGACAATCGCTGTCCGCCCCAACCGGAAGTTTCTTGCCGCTGTGTTGAGCGTGTACCCCGACTCAGCAGCCAGGGCCATAATTTCGCGCTTGGTCTCTTTGCTGACGAGCGGTGAATCCGCTAATGCTCGAGACACCGTCGACTTTGAGACGCCGGCTAACTCCGCGAGGCGAGCCATATCCACGCGCTTATTCACGGGAGTGTCCTAATCAAAATAGGCGTGGATTTGCTGCTTGACCCCAACATCGGTCAAGTCTATAAAAAATCTTGGCGCAAAGCTAAGAGAAAGCGCCTCGCAGGCGCTTGAAGTATAGGGCGCAATGCAGATTAAACGACTTGCCACCTCATCAACCTCCAGGATTGTCGCCCCAAAAAGTCCATCAACACCATCGATTATGCTGGTCCGTGTCCCAGCAGATTTCCAAGGCCCTTGAACGCGCTGTGCAACGTAGAGGCGTAACCGACTATCAACCTGAGACCCCGGTTGACACTCTGATTGTCGATCAGTTGTCGAACAGAGCATCAAGTAAGCACCTAGAGCATCGATAAAGACAATTTTGGGCATTTCCACTTGCGTAAAGTCTCGCGTGTCGGGAAGAATCACGGGTGGTAAAAGCTGAGGACGAGGATCGGAGATTTCCCCCGTGAGCTGCAATAATCCTATAGCCGGCGCGGCGTCGGCGCTTTTTGCGGCGAAGGCTATTAAGGTCTGATCGTCCGCACTAAACACAAACGGATCCCGCCAGGCTGTTATGCAACCACCTGCCTCACCCTCAACGCTCCCCAGCTGCTGCTTGGGTTGCAGAAAATAACCTGCATCTAAAATCTGCTCATAGTCACGTTCTGATGACACGAGGCACTGAGGCATTTTACTTCCAAACTCGGTGTCAAGTTCTGCGATGAAGAGGCTTTGGATGAACGGCCGCTCAGCACTGTCGGCTTTGATGCCGGTAAATGTTTCAACCAGAGTTTCGTCGATATAACTAACCGAACCACTCCAGACATTTCCAGACTGATAGAGGCAGGAAGGGTTGGGGCGGCGATGAATCCCCTTCGCTTTCCAAGTAATACCGTTATCGATGGACTCAAAGCGGAAGATACTAAATTGATGCGAATTCCTGTCATCTGGACTAATTGGCCGTTGCTTCTCATCAGCACGAGGAATTGAGAGGGTAAAGAGGTTGATCACACCATCTTTTTGGACAGACCATGCATCCCAAAGGAATAAGTCCTGATGACGTATACCCTGTTCAAAAAAATCGATCATAAAAATCTCTAGAAAATACCCCCTTCAATGTGAAGGGGGTTATGGAGGTCGTGGTAAAGGTGTTTAGAAGCTGTATCGAACGCCAATAGCGCTTGAGCGACCGCTGAGCGGACGTGCTCTAACAAAAGCACCCCGAGCTGCGGACCCTTCTTCGGCTTCAGTTACAACGAATTCATCGGTAAGGTTATTAACGTTGAACGTCACCACAAGATCTTCGGTAATGTCGTACCGCGCAAAGAGATGTACTAAGTTGTAAGCATCTTGCTTAAGGTCGTTATTGTCTTGCATGTAGAACTCAGTCGAACCAACAATTGACGCACCTACTGCGAAGTTGCCGACCGCGTACTCAGGCGTGATGGTGTAAATGACATCAGCCTGTCGGCGCGGAGTGTTACCCACAATGGATTGATTGTTTGCATCTCGAGCTATTTCAGCGTCTACCCAAGTGACATTGCCAGAAACACTAAAACCATTTCCAAATGATGTATTGCCCTCTAGCTCAATGCCCGTTGCCTCATACTCACGAATAAACGTCAGTCCTGAGGTGATTTCAGCGTTGGTCTCTTCAACAGCAGTATCGAAGAGTGTGACGTAGACATCCCAATTTTCACCTTGCTTTTTATAGCCAACCTCGAACTGCTCCACATCGTCGTAGCCATCGGTTGTTCGGGTTAGCGAGCCGTCAGTATTGAGTGCCCCACCAATTTGGGTTAATCGATCTCCAATTGCCCGTCCACCAGACGAAAAGCGCGCAAAGACAGAACTGTCATCACTTAAGAGATAAGCTGCTCCCAGAGTAAAGGACGTGTTGTCCGCGTCATAGTTAACGTTTGTTACGGCTGAGCTGTTCTCGTTTAAAACCCGAACACCACCCGTGATGAAGCCAGCTGAAACACCTGCAGTGCTCTCAAGTAGCGGATCGATAACACCGTTACCATTAAGGTCGGCATCTACGTTACCGCCACAACAACCATCCAAGCGGCGCCCTGCAGCTTCCACACTATCGCGCCGAATTCCAGCATCAACGTAAAGCTGTTCACTCACTTGGAAACCAAGGTTCAGATAAGGAGCAAATGTGGTGTACTCAAGGTCCCAATCCCAACTCAGGAACGACTGTGTAACGGCACCGTTGTCCGCGAGAACAACATCGACTGGGTTACCTTCGGCATCGGTCGTACCACCAACAGCCACGTAATGAATGTTCTCTGAGTTAGCGCCATCCAAGGTCTGCATACGGGTGTGCCAGCTATTCCAGCTTATATCGATGCTCTGCTTGCTGTAGTAGATACCGGCGTCAAAATTGAGTCTGTCGAAAGACTTGCTCACACTGAAGTCATTGACTAACAAGCCTACGTCATTAAACGACGTGTCGAATAACAGGTTGGTGAACGCCAACTGATCCCCAGGTGCCGCAGCCCCGTTTATCGTTGCAATCACGTTAGTGCAGTCAAGCGCCTGCCCGTTAATACTAGCGTCAGCACAAAGCGACGCTCCCTTCCCAGTGATAGTATCCGTTCCCCCCGCGAAGCCATCTGTGAAGGGCGAAATAAAACCACCGCTGATAGAACTTCTTCGGAATTTGTTATTGACGGACCAGCCATCACCCACTTCTTTGTCAAATTCAAACCCAAATGCGTCAACTTTTGACTCTATCCCATCAGAGACTGATCTCTCCATTGCATTGCCATAGGGATCAAATGTGGTGATGTTCGCGGTCTGCTGCGAGTGCAGTGTCTGGCTGGACGCGTCATAACCAGGTACCGAACCAAAACTACCATTGGAGTTAACACGTACGGGTGACGGTAGATAAGTGGTGACCTTGTCATCGAGCTGCTTAAAGTAGAATCGCAGAAAACCATCATCTAGCTCTTTGGTTAAGTTAAACTTTATTTGCCCGCCGCTGTCACCATTGAATCCAGTTTCTCGCACGCCTTCTCCATCGCGGAAGAAACCGCCCACGTGGTAATACATGGAGTCGCTAATCCGACCGCCGTACTCGAAGTCAGTTCGAAACTCGTCGTAATCAGCTCCAAAGGAAATACCAACAGAGCCGGCCTCGTCGCCGCCGGTCTTACTGATTAAGTTAATAATGCCACCGGGTGAGTTAGATGCCGTCGTGGAAGCCGACCCACCCCGAATTGACTCCACACGCCCGAGTGTCCAGTCATAGCGAATAAAATTGTCGGTGTTAGCGAAATTCATGTCTCCGAATTCAAGAACCGGCAAGCCGTCCTCATGAATCTGCATGTACTTTGAGCCACCCGTTGCGAGTGGAATACCTCGTACAGTGATATTCGCGTTTCCGTTACCGCCAGAACTCTCAGCGCGAATACCGGGAAGGCTTCGGAAAATTTCAGCGACCGAACGGGGTGCGATCTTCTCAATATCCTCCTGCGTCAATGAGCTCACTGAAACACTAGCTTCGAGCTTACTGACACCCTCTCGAGCAACGCCCGTAACTATTACCTCTTCCAGCTCCTGTGCAACTGCGGCTCCGTCAGCAATGGTCAATAAAGCTAGACCAGTCGCTAGGTTCAACACCTTTTGATTAAACATTTTCGCTTCTCCTATCGATAACGATGCTCGTTTGTTTCGAGCTACCACCGCATCAGATTTTATCTTTGATTATTCATGATGGCGCATCCCACACCGCTTAGACACATTCATCAGACCTAGCAATGCAATCGATTGCATTTTGATTACAACCGATTGCAAAACAATTTGCAACCGGTTGCAAATTTTTATTTTATCGTTCATCTTCGTATTGAAATAATCACAGAGCGTGAACAAATATGGGATCAGAAACCTCATACGCACCGACAAGTGACTATCGAGCTGCTCGATGGCTCACCTACGCCCTATTTTTTATATTTGCGGTTACTACGGATGCGGTTGGCGTCATTATTCCTGTGGTAGTGGAGGAATACGGCCTCTCACTAACGCAAGCTGGCAGCTTCCACTACGCAACAATGATCGCAATTGCATTAGCGGGAGGCTTGTTAGCGCGTCTTGCCGATACAAAGGGTCGAAAATATGCATTGCTGACGGGTATGGGATTGTTTGCCACCGCCTGTCTAACGTTTTCAATTGCTAGTCAGTTTCTCGCACTCCTCGTGTTAATTTTCATAATGGGGTTGTCGATAGGTATATTCAAAACGGCAGCACTAGCATTGGTTGGCGATGCCAGCGAGACTCAGGAAGAACATACCCGAACAATGAATTTTGCCGAGGGCTTCTTCGGTGTGGGAGCAATTGTAGGGCCGGCACTTGTTACATTCCTCTTAAGTCGGGATGTCCACTGGACGTACCTTTATGTGCTGGCCGGCGTCATGTGCCTGCTGGTAATGGGCATGACTAGCAGAGCACCATTTCCGAAATACTCAGTGGAGATACAGTCCGCGGAGCAAACGTCTTTTCCACTGGAGTTGATCTCAGATCGTTACGCCATAGGCTTCTCAACTGCAATCGCACTCTACGTCATCGCCGAGGCCGCTATTTATGTGTGGATGCCGACCTATCTTGCTTCCTACACAGGAAGGTACGACACCGCTGCGGCCTACGCGCTAACCACCTTTTTCGTTTTACGGGCAAGTGGGCGATTCTTAGGCGCCTGGGTACTTTCCCACCTGTCATGGCAAACAACGTTGACAATTTTTAGCGGCATGGTTGCGGCGTGTTACGCAGGCGCAGTTCTATTAGGTGTGGAATATGCGGTTTGGTTGCTTCCGCTTTCAGGGTTGTTTATGTCGGTCATCTACCCGACTCTTAACTCAAAGGGCATTAGTTGTTTTAAATCAGACCAGCACGGTGCGATTGCGGGCACCCTACTATTTTTTACGGCCGCAGCCGCCGCCATCGGCCCGCTGATCATGGCTGTGTTGGGTGATGCCTTTGGCAATGTCGCTTACGGCTTTCTCTTTACGATGGCATGTGCCGCAATTCTCTTTGGCATGTGTTTGGCAAATCAGTATTTCAACTTAACGAAAGATCGGCTGGGGTAACGAGATATGCGTAGTGAGAAGGAAGGTGTATTCGCTGCCATTGAGGGCGGTGGTACGAAATTCGTTGTAGGCGTAGGCCACTCTTACCAAGACTGTGTAACCACTACCCTTCCAACTGGATCGTCACAGAAAACAATGACTGACGTGAAGCGTGCCATTCAACAAGCGATCGGTAACAGAGAATTAAAAGGCATTGGTATCGGCACCTTTGGACCAATTGTTGTGGATCCAAAAAACGATGACTACGGTCGCGTGCTCAGCACCCCCAAGCCCGGGTGGCAAGATTATAACTTTGTCTCCGATCTCGAACGGGAGTTTGGTGTCCCGGTATCATTGGAAACAGACGTGAGTGCTGCAGCGCTGTCCGAAACAGCTGCCCGAGACGGGTGTAACAACCTTGTCTATGTAACCGTTGGCACTGGTATTGGAGGCGGCGTATTCGTAGGGGGTAGTCTCATATCCGGAACTCTGCATCCAGAGCTAGGGCACATAAAGTTGTCAAGGCACCCTGAAGACAACGCACCGGGTATTTGCCCTTTCCACAGCGACTGCCTGGAAGGGCTTGCCTCGGGACCTTCAATCAAAGCGCGCTGGGGTGCAAGCCTCTCTGAACTCCCTGAGAACCACCCTGCGCACGAGATAGAGGCTTACTACTTAGGTACGCTTTGCACGAATCTTGTACTTCACTATGCACCTGAGTTCATCGTACTTGGGGGCGGTGTCATGGGCACAACAGGCTTGCTTACAAAGGTAAGAGCCCAGTGCCGAAAAACGCTCGGCGGATACATCGCATCTCTCAACAGTGAGGACTCAATCAAGAATCTTATTTCCGCTCCGCTACTGGGCTCTTACTCAGGTCTTCAGGGTGCTTTTATACTGGCGAAAAACGCCACGCTGTAGCGTCTGAACGATTGACCTTGCCTGTAGGCCGCCTATCGCTCTTTAGCTAATGCGCGTGCACGGGGCGCTCAGATTTAAGCCGAAAAACGCAGTGGGTGTCATACCTTAAACACCCGCTTCGCATTCTCCCGAAGGAACTTCGGCCATACCTCGTCCTTGAACGGAACGTTAGGCATGTCGCCGAAGATACGTTCCAGTGAGAGGCCCATGGGAAAATAGCCGGCGTACATAATCTTGTCGGCGCCACGGGTGTTGGCAAAGTTAATGATGTCTTTCGGGTAGTGCTTTGGCGCGAAGGCGCTGGTCATGTAGTACAGGTTTTCGTACTTCAACATGAGCTTCCAAGCGAGGTCGGTCCAGGGCTCAGCGCCGTGCTTCATGACAACTTTCAACTCGGGGAAAAACCAACAAATTTCGTCTAGGTGCTCTACTTTTTGAGGCTCCATGGGGATTCGGGGGCCAGGAACACCGACGCAAGGGCAGAACGGAATATCAAGGTCGATACACGTAACGAAGATGGGGTACCACTTCTTGTCGGACAGCGAGACCTGAGGACAGAGGCCCGCCGGGAACGCGTTGACTGACTTAATGTCGTACTCCTCTTTGAGTCGACGAATTTTACGGACCTCCTCCATACCGTTATTTGGATTACAGTCGTAAGAGGCAAAGAAGCGGTCTGGATGCTTTTTAACAGCCTCACATTGGGTCTCGTACTGCCCTTCATCGACACCCAGCATGGCTTTTTCGATGTTGAACTCGTCCATCTTCTCTAGGGTGTAGGCAATGTAATCGTCACGCTTGCCGACCTTGGGGAGGTCCTTAAACATGTACTGCGCAGGCATCTTGAACATCTGCCGACTTTGCTCGTCCATCAGCAGCGGACGAATGAAATCGTAAAAGTTCGAGGTGTCGTCATTCGGTACAGCGAGCATCAGGTCGATGACAGGCACATCCGTCGGCATTGGCATGGCGCTCTCCTTTCTTTTTTTGTTTGGGGGTACGTTACAGCCTCAAAAAGCGTTACGCATCATCCGAAAGAACGGGGTAGTCGGTGTATCCTGCAGTCCCTTCCCCACCATAAATCGTCCGCTTATCCATTTGATTAAAAGGCCCGTTCGCTTTAAAACGTGCGACAAGGTCTGGGTTCGCGATGTACAAACGACCGAAGGAGACTGCGTCCACTTCCTTGTTCGCAATGCAGCTCTCCGCCTCATCAGCTGTGTAACTATCGCTGCCAATCAACGTCCCCGAGTAATGCTGTCGCGTCAGCGAGAGGCTATCGATCCCGGTAGCGGGCATGCGAATCGCATGGACCCAGGCGACGCTCTTGTCCTCGGCCATTTTCAGAAGCCCCGCATAGGTCGTCTCGGGGTCAGCATCAACATGGTCGTTGTAGGGGTTTCCCGGCGAGATACGAAGGCCAATCCGCCCGGCGCCCATCGCACTGGCGAGTGCGTCGATCACTTCTCCGATGAAGCGCAGACGATTTTCGAGTGAGCCACCGTATTCATCATCGCGAAGATTACTCTCTGAGGCGAGAAACTGCCCAGGCAAATATCCCGAAGCGCAGTGCAGCTCCACGGCGTCAAAACCTGAAGCTAGGCAGCGCTCAGCGGCCTGGCGGTAATCCTCAATGACCGCTTTAATCTCTTCGATCGACATAGCCTCGGGCGTGGGCATCGGTTGCATGCCCTGCTCGGTAAAAATCTCAGCGCGCGCGGCAATCGCTGATGGCGCCAGCATCCGTGTGCCGGGTGCCTTGTTGTAAGGATGGCCAACGCGACCACAGTGCATCAGCTGACAGGCAATCAGTCCGCCCTCCTTGTGCACCGCAGAGACCACTTTGGACCAAGCAGCAACGTGCGCCTCGTTGCAAATACCGGGTGTGCGGTTGTAGCCCTTACCGTCGAGAGACGGATGAACGCCTTCCGTAATGATGAGTCCTGCGTTAGCGCGCTGAGAGTAATAGGCCTCGTGCAACTCGGAGACACAATCGTCGTTTTGGGACGCGCGGCTTCGGGTCATCGGCGCCATAACCACGCGGTTTTTTAATCGTAGATCGCCAACTGCTATCGGCGACAGCAAGTGCTCGAGTGCCATAGATAAATTCCTTTTAGCGAGGCCGTTAGCGGGTGCGGATACTTGGGTTTTCGGTACCCGCGCGCATAGTTTTCAAAAACTGCTCATAGGGTGCAGGTGGTGCCACCGAGGGAAGCTCGTCAGAGGGTGGCTTGCTCCAGAACTTCTGCCAACTTGGAAATAAACTGTGAAACGCACCATCGTAATGGTCGCGATCGGGCCAGCGCATTTTGTTGTCACCGCAAGGTGGCTTGTTGAGATCCGTCGCATAGAAGTAGCAAGGCAGACGACGCTTGAAATACCAACGCCCGCCGATTCGCTCGTAATGATCCCAGTACAACATCTGCATAATCACCCACTCGCAGCCACCGTCTTGAGTCGGCGTTTCGTGCTCGTTTTTTGAATAAACCACACCGACTGCGCGGTCAGGGTCTTCAAATTCGATTATGTGGTTACCGATATGATGGGACGTCCCAGTAAATTGAACCCGCAGGGTCTCGTCCATCCACTGTTTGAAATACGCGCGACCTACCTTGTCTTTGCCGACGCGCACATCTTCCGGAAACAGGTTCACCATGGCATCCATGTCGCGCATATCGAGCGCGAGCGAATACTTTGCCGCCAATTGGCGAATCTCATCGATGGACTCTAGCCGATCGATGCGCGTTAGCAATGCTGTGTCAGTCATAGTGAATACCTCTCCTCTGAGCGGTTTTGGCGTCTGCAGGCTAACATCGTCTTTTACATCCGGTTTTTTCGCGAAGTGTGCACAATTAATTTAGCGCCTTAGTCATAGTGTTGTAACGGTCATGCCGTCGCAGCCTGACGCCCGGCGCGTCGTCCCGAAAACGTGGCATCACCGACTGAGCTTCCCGAGGCATAACCATCACCACGCCTGGGTACACCGCAGGCTGTCCGCCCTGCTGCATAAAGCCCCGGAATGACGGCGCCTTGCGAGGTCAGCACCTGACCATCAACCGTTGTATCCAAACCGCCGAGCGTAAAGTGAGGAAAGAACGCGCCGTGTCCTGGCGTACAGTCGAGCGCGACGAAAGGTCCGATTAACGGCTTTAGCCAATCTGTGGACTTATGGAACTGTTTGTCGTTACCGCTAGCGGCTGCCTGATTGTAGGTCTCTACCGTTTGCGCGAGTGCGCCGTCCGGGAGCTCGAGCTCACTGGCAAGTTCTGTGAGCGTCTCTCCAGTACCCGCCACTGGCGCAGCAAGCCAACTCGCTGTCTCATAATCCCCATAGTCATCAACATTCAAGACAAGGTATACCGGGTAGGTTTGCTTAACGAGGTAGCAGCCAATTCGTCCGTGGTAAGCATCTTCGTTGATGAAGCGTTGGCCTTGACCGTTGACAAAGATGCCGTGGGTTAAGGTCGCCGGCGGATAAAATGGGACACTCAAGAAACCCTCGTGCATATTAATCGCCCTTGCGCCCACGCTTAAACCCATCTGAATCCCGCTACCTGTGTCGTTCGGGTTACCGATGGGCACGGTGCCCGCCTCAGCTAACTCCGGCGCATATTGCTGCATCATTTCAGGGTTCATCACAAAACCGCCCGCACACAGGATGACGCCCCTCGCTGCACGGTAGGAGCGCTCCTCCATATTCTCTCGAACCACCAATCCAACCACCCGCTGACCGGGCCCGTGGTGATCAACAATCAGTTGCAAGGCTCGAGCTTCGATATGGATATCAATGTCACGCTGTTCGACGGCCTCTGTAATGATTTTGGTGAAAAGCGGCCCACCATTATCGCCCTCTACGTATAGGTTATGACCCCGTGGTGCGTGGCTAAACTGTTCGACGTAGGGCCAAGCCTTCTCGCTCCCCGTATAGAGCAGGCAATCGTCTGTCAGCGCCATCATTGCTCGCTCACGGTGCTCTGACATCTTGAAAGGCACGCCAAGTTCCATCAGCCAGTCAAGGTGGGCAGCCCCCCCATCCGCGTAGGCGCGCACCTTAGCTGCGTCTGCCTGCGGCCCGTTAGACGCCATTAAATAACCATAAACGTCATCCGGGGAGTCTTCATAGCCAACGGCTTTTTGCACCCGAGTGCCACCGCCCAGGTACAACTCAGCAGAGGACAGCTTTGTCGACCCACCACTTTCGGAAGCCGCCTCAAAAATCGCAACTGAGGCGCCATTATCCGCCGCCTCAATGGCCGCGCAGGCGCCTGCACCGCCAAATCCAACGATGAGGACGTCCTTTTCGTCAGTCCAATCTGTGACGTCTTTTTCCAATACAGGTGCAAATGACAAAGCGTGCCCCCAAAAATGCGTTATTAGTATGGCCTCAATGTAGCGCTAAGGCCGGAGCGCCTCTGCCTCCGTTTGGACGATAGTCAGCCCTTGCGATTAGCGCGCGACAGAGAGACCTTAAGCCCCGCAGAACGCACACACAACAGGACTCAGCTCATGCAGTGGTATACCGGCAACACACTCTACGACACGCTTCTCATCGTTGGCTTCGCTTACGCAGTGCTGGTGATGGTTTCCAGTTTTTTTGGTACCGCTGCCTATGGCGGACGTTTTGGCGGTGGTAAGCGAGCAAAAGGCATTAAATTGGGCTCAAAGGCGGGTTGGATTCTTATGGAGCTGCCGGGCCTCATCGTGTTCCCTATTGTCTTCTTCATGGGGCCGAATGCGGATCAAACCGTACCGTTATTTTTCCTTGCTGTGTGGATGTTCCACTACACCAACCGCGCGCTTGTAACCCCCATGCTCATGCGTGTGCAGCCTGGTTCCACGGCAAGCTTTTCACTGGGCGTCGTGCTCGCAGGCTGGGCAACGCTGTTCCTGCATGGTTATTTCAACGCGGCCTACCTAACGGAATTCGGCAACCAATACACAGTTGACTGGTTCAGCGACCCGCGCTTCCAGACTGGCCTTGTGATCTACGCCGTTGGATTCACACTGAATGTGCATTCAGACAGTATCTTGCGAAATCTTCGATCACCCAACCCAAGCCCTGACGAGCCCCGTTACAAAATCCCCTACGGCGGCGGCTTTAAGTGGGTTACCTGCCCCCAGTACTTTGGAGAAATCCTCTCTTTCACAGGGTTTGCCATCATGGTCTGGAACTTAGGGGCCGTCTTTGTACTTGCCATGACCGCGGGCAATCTTATTCCCCGCGCTTTGTTCACGCACAAGTGGTTCCACAAGAACTTTGACGATTATCCAAAAGAACGCAAAGCTGTCATTCCGGGCATCTTGTAACTAGGTTCAGCCCCTGCGGTGAGGTTTCCGCTAGGGCTGATACCAGATTGCTGAGCTAATGGCGCGCTCCTGAATCGAAACGGGTGCCATCGGCTCCATGTCCAACTGGACCGCGTCATACGTTGACCATCTAGGCGTGGGGATTTCTAAAACTCGAACGTAATAAAACGCTTCCTGATCAGCGTCAAAATCCGGGTCTGACCACTGAGCGCGTAGCTGCGGTGCCCCGATAGTATTCTTAAAAGTGGCCGTTGCGGGGTCTACCGTGGATCCAACAGGCGCCAGCTTGCCTGTTTCGGGATCGATAAACCGCTCATCTGACCAGGCAAGATCGTAGATACGCTCGTGACTCTGCCCATTTGAGTCGACCCAGCCTTTGATCATTTGAATACGATCGAGGTTAGCGCCGATAGGGTCGCGCTCTGCGACCACGACGAACTCTGGCGCTTGTTGTTCAACATCAGTAGGTCTGAGCAAGGTAGAGCCCATGGGGACACCGTGCGCGCGCGCAGTGGCGTCGAATTTCGCTGCAACAGCTGTCCCCTCAGGGAATCCCCAGCCTGCGAACACGCTAACGACGATTCTCGGTCCCGAGGTGGCAAAGGTCTCCCGACGCTGCATGGCGTCAAAGAGCGCCTCACGCGTATTTTCGGGCGCCCACACCGCTGCGAGACCACCCGAGCCCCATTTGCGCGCAGGCGTCATTTTGTCGAGCCCCAAGCCTGCGGCTCCGGTTCGTAAGCCGGCAGAACCGTCCATCATCGGCAACTTGCCGGTATACCCCTTCTCATCGCTTGGTGACGTTGCATTGTGGCTGTCGCTCGAACCAATCACACCGAACTGCAGCGGGTTGAAACCTTCGGTATGCGCCATGGAAATACCGCTACGCAATGCATCTCGCGCGTAACCACCTTTGACATTCGTTAACGTCACTTCCCGACCGGGTACTGTGCCCGCTATCTCGAAGTCAGCAAACTCATCCAGACTCGACAACAAGGGATGCGTCTCAGAACTTCCCTTTATCTGAAGGATTTCGCTGATGGGCTCCAACTCAGAACGATCAACGGGCGATACCAGATCGAGACGTTTTCCCATCTTATCTGTGACGCGGTACGCAAGGCCTTCGCTGAGATTAGGGTTATGAGGTATGGCCATTACCCGTCGGCCCAGCGCGCGCTCATCACGCAAAAAGCGCCATAAATCGGGTGGCGTGGGACCATCGATAGAACTGAAGGGAATTGATGGTAGATCACTGTTTCCATAAATCACATTGCGATGGAGGTGTGTCCCTACATCACCCGCATCTGCTGACCACTCCCACCCAGGAAACGTGGTGAATACACCTGGCTCATTATGTTGCTCAGCGGCCGCAACAATCTCATTCCAGGCTGCGCGATTGATATCAACATCGACGTCTGCAAGCGTCAGTTTGAAACCGTTGTCCCGAATCAAACTCATAATTTCCCACCATGATTGAGTCACAGTGAGTCGATTCTCGCGCCGGAGAATATCGGACAGGGATTGACGCGTCGTAGGTACGTCTAAATCTGAAAGTTTGGCCTGCCCCAAGTATTCAGCATGGTCGGTGACCGCCGCAAAGTCGAGTGGTCGAGTGATAGTGATCGGGTACCCTGCAGCGTGTTGAAGAGTTTCACCCTTGGCAAATCGGTAGACATCGTCCGGCACAGCACGGACACCCATTGTAAATGCATCACTTGAAAGCGACGTGTGAATATGAAGATCGCCCCAGTAAACCGTGTGGCTCGATACTGAGCGCGACGGCGACTCAACGAGTTTGTCCACCGCAGGCGATCCATACCCCGGCTTTTCAGGACCATCGAGCGAGGGATCGTCAATCGGAGTGAGTAACTGATAAGCAGAAAAGCAGAGGAGTAGCAGCACAATGATCAGCACTTTGCTTCTTACGCCACCCGCTTGGACGTTTTGTTTCAGCATGCGTTCATCCTTTACGTCGCAAACCAATATGAATCACGAGCAATCTCGAGCCATCACCGACTAATAAATCACGGCTGGAGATCGCTCGGGTGGTCCCCCAAGCATCTCGCGGTGAGAGATTCGATATTCGCCGTCGTCGGGAATACCGAGTTCAACACCTAGCTCGGCGCCCACCACCGTCTTACCTGCGTACTTTCCGATATCTGGACTGACGGCTAGGGCTTGCAGCAGATGCCCTGTGTATTCGGGGTTTTCGGCCACCTTCATAATCTCTTCGTATTGCTCGGGATGCACCTCGGCGGCCATAAGCGCACGCTCCGTCCTTAGAGGTCCCATCCAAATTGAGACCGCGTTGACACCCGTCTCCCCAAAGTCGTGCTGCATATCATGCGCAAATTTATCGATGCCGGCCTTTTGGGCCCCATAAGCCGGCCCGTGCATATAGCAATTTGCGCCAAATGATGAACCAAAGGCGATTAGCCCTGAACCCTGCTCAGCCATCATTTTTGCCGCATACCAACTCGCAACGTACGCAGACCTCAGACCGACATCCAAAATGCCAACCGCCTCGAGCTCCTTCTCCCAAAATGGCTTGGGGCTGATAAGTTCGGGGTGAATCATGGTTGCGTTATTCACCAAGATATCGAGTCTGCCAGACTCGCTCTGAATCTGATCGAATAGCGCCTCAACTTGGCTGTCAATTCCGTGGTCACAAGGCACGGCAATACCCTCGCCACCAGCGTCGGTCACTTCAGCTGCCGTGCTATGCACCGTCCCCGGAAGTGCGGCGCCATCCCAGCCCTTCGCCTCACCGACAGTCTCTGCTCTTCCCGTGACGTACACCCGCATCCCGTAGCTGCCCAATGCACGGGCAATCCCTGCACCTGCGCCTCGACTTGCGCCTGTTACGAGCGCGACACGCTTATTTGTGACTGCCATGTATCTCTCCATTCATGCACGCAATATTCAAGGATTCTCTACCCAAGGACCCAATATTCAACGGCGCTTAGTTTGACTGCGCTTGCGGTAGCGCACTGGCTACACCAAGCTCTCAGCGCGGCTTACCAAGCTATCGGTCATCCCCTGAAACCCGTCTCGCAAGGCAGATCCAAGACTCAAGCCAACCAATCCCGATATCCAGCCATTCAACTCAAAGGTCGAGCGATAGCGAGTACTACCGTCACCCAAGCACATCACCTCGTGCTGTCGGTAACTGTGAAGGAGCGGCCCAACCGGTTTCATCCGGTATTCGAACAACTCACCGGGGATGACCTGACTGACGAATTCGACCTGATCTCGAATATTTTCCCCCAACACAACCGTCATTGAGATGGGCGCACCTTCATGCAGCTCTGTATCACAGGCCGTTACAAAGGGATTCCATTCGCCGTAAGCAGAAAAATCGGTGATGACCTGCCAGACCAGCTCTGGAGGCGCCGCGATTTCCCGAATAAATTCAATTTTCATCGTATTTTGGCCCTTGTTATTGTTTTGCTAGGTCCATCCATGCGCTCAGTTGTTTATACCATGACCTCAGGCATCCCATGACACAGTGCGTGTTCTGCGATCGTGAGCTGGGTACTCTGCGAACCATGGTCAATTTACTTATCCGATCACCTCATATTGCGTCGGACTTACCCTGCAGAAGCGAGGATTTGATTATCCTCAAGCTTGTTCGGCGGTTGGTGAATACACCAGGTGCCGGCTGGGTGGTAGATATAGGCAACGCAGCTATTGCAGTTGTCGCACAGCGATTCACCCCCCTCCTCTCGCCATCTATTCACAAGGTCGGGCTCTCGGAGAAGTGCTCTAGCGAGCTGCACGGCCTCAAACCCTGCCTCCATACACTGTGAGACGTTTTCTGCCGACGTAACGCCACCCAGATAGGCAAGTGGTAGCGACACAGCTTCGCGGATCTTCGTCGAATACTCCCAAAAATAGAGCGGTTTAAAGTCGATCTTTGGCACCGACGCCTGCGTAGAGGCAATCGCCATGCCGCTTAATGACCACTTGCCAAGGACTCTGAGCATAGCGTCCAGATTCATATTACTACCGAAGGTAAACCAACCGGATTCGACGTTTCGTCCGCCTGACAACACCAGCATATCGGCGCCAGCCTCCTCGAGCATCTTGGCTGTCACAATGCCATCCTCTAACTGGGCACCTTTACTGCGACCGTCAGCGACATTGATCTTCGCAATGACTGCCATCCGGTCTCCCACCGCCTCTTTTACGGCCTTCAAAATGCGCGCTGGGAAACGCGCACGATTTTCCGCACTACCGCCGTATTGATCCTTCCGCTGATTGTCGAGCGGAGAGAGAAACTGATTAAGCAGATAGCCGTGCCCCATGTGGATTTCGACCGCATCAAAACCTGCGTCGAAGCACCGCTCCGCTGCATTTACAAACAAACCCACCATGCGATCCATGTCGCGCTCGTTCATGGCGCGGCGAAACATGTTCCCGCGAAGCAGACCCGCAGGATTAAAGCCCGACACAGAGCTCTCGAGGCGCCTTGGGATGAAGACCCCTGTGACAAAGCTACCACCGTGGGTAATCTGCGCTGCGATCTTACCTCCCGCCGCATGAACGGCATCGGTAACCGCTCTCAAATCATCCATTGCCTCGTCGTGCACCCACACTTGATCCGGCAGTGTTCGCCCGTCCTTCTCGACTGCCACATACGCCATAGTGGTCATACCGACACCGCCTTTGATCAACGCCTCGTGATGCATACGCATCGCTCGCGTCGGCCTGCCCTGCTTAGACATATTCTCGTTAGCGCCCGCTTTGATAAAACGGTTGGGCAACGTGAGCGGCCCAAGCTGAAGCGGTTGAAAAGCAGTGTCTAACATGCGGAGATTCCTCAATAAGTTCGGTGAGTTCCGATTTACATATTCGCAGTATACCGACCCTACCTCTGTGACCATCGTCCCTTTGGGTGGCACAAGATCATTGCACCTAATGCCCGTTCAAGGCTCAATCATCAAAAACAATAAACCAATAAGAGACATCACTTTTTGGATACTTCGGTAAAAAACGATTACACGGACACACCCCCAGCGCTGGTCATGGGGGCAAATGGCTTCATGGGTAGCCACATAACGCGTCAGCTTGTCGCTAAAGGCCGACGCGTCCGTGCGATGGTGCGACCCACTGGCGACATCAGCGCGCTACGGGGTTTGGATATCGAAATCTGTCACGGTGATATAAGTGATATCCGCTCTGTGAGAGACGCAATGCGCGGTTGTGGCAGCGTCTTTTACAACGTAGTCGATACACGCGCTTGGCTGGTAGATCCAAAGCCGCTTTACCTCACAAATGTCGAGAGACTTGGCAATGTAATAGACGCCAGCATCGCTGAAAAAATCACGCGGTTCATTTTCACGAGCTCAATGGTCACCCTCCCACGTTACTCAGGTTCTCCTGCAAGCGAAGAGCACGCTTTCGACTGGTGGAACGAGGCACCCGATTACGTGAAGACACGTGTGCTCGCAGAGAAAGCTATTTTAGATGCGGTTGATGAGAGAGGACTCCCAGCCATTATGCTGTGTGTCGCAAACACCTATGGCCCAGAGGATTACGGACCCACACCCCATGGCAATGCACTTTGGCAAGCGACGAAGAGTAAAGGTAAAGCGCTTGACTGCAGTTTACCGACCGTGGATGTACGCGATGCCGCTCAGGCCTGTTTACTCGCCGAGACTAAGGGCCGCATCGGCGAGCGCTATGCGATTGTCAGCGAGTGTCTTCGACAGCAAGACTTTTACGCCATGGCCGCGGAGTCAATGGGATACGAAAAACCTGCTCTACTCTCGATGCGCAACGCCTATTTGTTCGCGACGATAGCGGAGATCATCAATCGTTTCCGTGGGATCAAGGACGATAAATTTTGTCGAACCTCGATATTTTTATCCGAGGCTTTTGGGCCGATGAATCACGCCAAGGCTGCCGCCGAACTGGGGTGGTCGCCCCGGCCTCTTAGCGAGACGCTATCAGACGCAATCGAGTGGTACCGTAGCCATAGCCAGCAACCAAAACAGGCAACACAATGAAGAAGCCCCTTTTATTAACTATCGTTTTGTCTCTGACCGTTGTCGTTTTTTATGCCGGACGCATGACAGCGCCTACAACGCGTTACGAGCCGAGTCAGACAGCAGTTAATGATCCGTTGGATATGGCCTTCGAAGGTTTCATCCAAGCACAAAGAGACACGCTCGCCCTATACAAAACGCACAGCAACTTTGACGACCCACTAGCACGTGCAGAGGCCTATCGTGGGCTTCTGTACACCATCGTGGGTTCCATCAAGGCCGGTGCGCTCATGTCGCACGACTACCCTCGCACGATGCGCGGCGTCGACTGGACGAGCAAGGCGGGTTTGGATAACCCCGATAACAATTACTTCTTTGCGCTACTCGATGATGAGGGCACTTACAGACTGACAGGGAAACGCGGTAATACGACGCAACTCATCTTCCAACTTGTTATCGGTGTGCCGGGCGTGGGTAACGCGGGAAGTAGCACCAACGTAAGCGTGCTTTATGCCGACGAGATGGAGATGGATGACGAGGGGAACTTTGAGATCATCGTCAGTCCCGAGCGCCCTAAAAACGTCGCTAATTGGATGAAAAACGCACCCGGCGCTGAGTCTCTGCTGATTCGGTTCACGCACTCGGATTGGGAGAAGGAGCGTCTTGATCCTTTGTATATCGAGCGCCTTGATTCAGAGAAGGTCGCGCCTATACCTCTGACAGAGCTCGATATGATCGGTGGCTTTGAGCGCGCTTCACAGTCGATGTACGACCGAACCGCAAGCTGGATCGCAATCGCCGATCAATGGTGGTCCTTGGTCCCCAGCAACTCTATTTTTAACATGCGAGTCACGCCCGGTGGTCTTGTTGGTCAATACTCTGCCTTCGGTAACTTCAAGCTGGCACCTGATGAGAGCATGCTCATCGAATTTGGGGATACTGGCGCAGCTTACATGGGAATTCAGTTGGGCAATCGCTGGTTCGTCAGCCTAGATTACGAAAACCACACGAGCACGCTGAATATGAATCAGTTGGGGTGTCGTGAGGACGAGAGCCGCTGTTATGCACTGATTTCACTTGAGGATCCGGGCGTCGCGAACTGGCTGGATCCCGCGGGGCACGACGAGGGACTTATCTTCATGCGCTGGCAGGGGCTTGATTCACCGCCCACGGAAGCAGATCAGCCACGGACACGCGTACTGAACCCTGAAGAGTTAGCTGCGTTTATCGAGAACCTTCCAAAGGTGTCGCCTGAGGAGCGATGGGAGAGGATTCAAGTTAGGCGTAAAGCGGTTCATGAGCGCTTTGGTGGCTGATAAACGCGAAGCCTAGAAGCCCTCAGCATCATGAGAGGCCTTCCAGATAAGACCCGGGAACAGGCGACGCATGAGCACACCAAACTTGGTCTGCTTGCCTGGGTACGAAAAGGGTTTACCCGCCTCTAAGCAGCGCTCAACGTCGGCAATAACTTCATCCGGTGTAAGGGTCTCACCCTTTGATGGCAACTTGGGAACTATCGTAGCTTCGGCTTGACGCCAGAGCGGCGTGGCAACTGCAGGGGGACAAACACAACAAAATCGGAGCCCACTGTCGCGATTCTCATGGTAGAGAATTTCGCTGTAGTGCTGGACCGCTGCTTTGCTGGAGGCATAAGCCCCCATCAACAATCCGGGAATGATGCCCGTCATCGAAGAAAAACTAATGAAGTCGCCGTAGCCTCGCTCCAGCATGGGAGGTAAGGCCGCCGTAGCAACATTCGCTAACCCACCGTAATTCACGGACATCACCTTGTTAGTAACCTTGGGGTCCTCATCGACCAGACGCCCAAAGGGCATAATCGCTGCCGCGTTGATAACACGATCAACGGCACCATGGTTTGCTTCAATTTCTCTGAATACCTGTCTTACTGCGTCAGAATCTGTGATGTCGATAGCCTCGGTATGAATATTCTCGAAGCCAGAGGCCGTTGCCGCCATCCCCTCCGTGTTGACGTCAAGAAGCACGACCGACGCGCCACTGCCTGCCAGGCGTCTCGCCCAGGCTTGGCCCATGCCGCTCCCGCCACCTGTTACGACCGCTAGACGTCCTGTGTATGCCATGACTCCCCCAAAAGGCCTCTTATTAGCTTTGTGACGCACATCCGCTAGATGTCATCGCTCTGGTGTGAAGGTAATCGGCATCTTTTTAATCGTGTTAACGAAATACGACCGCATGTAGGTAATCTCTCCAGCCAGCGACGGGTTTTTAAGTCGAGATAGGATCTCCTCGAACATGACCCGCATTTCCAAACGTGCCAAATTTATTCCCAGACAGAAATGCTGACCAATACCGAACGACCGAATTTCACGGTTAAGCGTCGGCATTCGCTTCATACGGTGAATATCAAACGTCAGTGCGTCATCACCAAACACGTCCTCATCGTGATTCACCGAGTGGTAGTGCATCACTACCTTGTCGCCCTTTTTAATACTGTAACCCTGCCACTCGATATCTTGCGTGGCGGTGCGGCGCATCGCGATAAACGCCGTGTTATACCGAAGCATTTCTTCCACTGCGGCGGGAATGTCTTCAGGATGGTCGACCAAGTGCTGCAACTGATCTGGGTTTTCCATCAAGAGTCGAAGACCATGAGCAATTGCGGTGCGCGTGCTCTCGTTACCTCCGACCATAAGCAGAATAAACACCCAGGAAAACATCTCGTCCGTGATTGGCTGCCCGTCAATATCGCCCTCGAGCAAGGCCTTAATAACGGGGCCGGTGAACCCTTGACGTTGTTTTTGCGCCAACTCAGCGGCGTAGATCATGACCTCAAACGAGGCAGTCCTAGCCTCGGCGATACCGCCAGCAACGTCCGGGTCATCGGCGAAAGTCATGGTGTTGGTCCATTTAAAAAACTTTTCGCGATCCTCCAGCGGCACACCCATTAGCTCAAGAATGGCCATTAACGGAAGCTCCGCCGCCACATCCTCGACAAATTCACACTCGCCGCGTTTAGCAACACGGTCAACAATGACCTTGGCCTGCTGGCGCAACCAAGGCTCCATGGCGGCCACGGCTTTCGGCGTGAACGCATCCTTCACGATACGACGGTGAGTCACATGTTTAGGGGGATCCATGGCAATGAAACTGCTGTCGTGCATGATTCGGTTGATCTCACGCTCTGTTTCATCCGCGGGCTCCATTGGAAACGGCCCCTCGGTTTGAGAGGAAAACAACGCTGGGTTTTGTGACACAAAATCCAGCGCATCGCGCTTCAACGCGGCCCAATAAGGAACACCCGTGGCAGGGTCGTCATAACGAACGAAGCTACCCTGCTTACGCGCATCAGCCAGTGCCTCGTAGGGCATGCCGCGACTGTAAGCATTAAGATCGAGAGGATGTGTAAAGGGGCATTTAGACATACCGATAACCTTTTAATGTTCTCTTGTTGAGTCGTCATTGATACGACTATGGATCAAGTCAGACCTCTCAGCATAAGGGGTTAGACCAGGCATACAATGTGCCGTCTTGATCAAGACGTCCATAAAGGCATGTCCCCTTTGCCGGTGCTGTCTTGCACTCGTCCACCCAATCCGTGCGAGGCAAATCCTGACGACAGCTGTTCCTCGCTGATAGTGACCAGGTTGGCGCGCTACAGACGTCATTGGCTTTTACACAACCCCCCACCCGCCCAGCGGTAGGGCTCACAATTGTAAATAAGTCGTCCATTCTCACCGTACTGCCAGTCGAGCATCCGGATAGCGCTTTCAGGGGGCATACCGCCCGATGCGTCACCCTGCAGCGCATCGTTTTGCAACGGATAGTCAGCCCAATCGAGCGGCGCTCGCCATCCCGGCGGCGGCATCAATTCGGAGCGGGTGCCCGCAACGGGATAAAGGTTTCGCCAGTGACGGATCTCGTCTGCAAGCTCAGCCACTACGTCAGGGTGATCCAGCGCCAGGTTTTGGTACTCATTGGGGTCCGCATTGATATCAAAAAGAAAGTTGCTGACTTCAACTGACGTGAAGCCTGTCTCGATACGCTGTACCAACTTCCACTCATCGTTAAAGGCAGTGACATTGACCGTATTCTTAAAGGGCGACTCGGCAATGAAAAACAGGAGATTCTCTCTGGCAATGTGCTCTCCCTCGACAATGGCCGGAAGCAAATTGCGCCCGTCGAGGCGATGGCGTGTTTGGGGCTCGATGCCCGCAGCCGCTAGCAACGTGGGAAACACATCCATTACCGACATAATCGAATCCACTTTGCCGCCCGCACCGATTTTCTCCGGCCAGCGCATGGTAGCGACCACTCGGATGCCGCCCTCAAAGGTATCGCCCTTACCGCCCCGTAAGGGCGCGTTGTCAGCACCACCAATGGCGTATACCGCGCCGCCGTTGTCAGAGAAAAAGAGCACAATCGTATTTTCGGCCAGTCCCTCGGCATCCAGCGTGTCCAAGACTCTACCGATGGACCGATCCATACCGTCGACAACCGCGGCATACATGGGTCGCGCGCTCTCTCGGCGAGTCAGCTTTGCCATAAACCGCGTGTTATCCGCCATTTTACTGCGCGACTTACCCCGATCATCTTCCATATCAGCGTACTTGGCTTTCAGATCCTCTGGCGCGTCCAGCGGCGTATGGGGCGCAATAAAGGGCATGTAGATAAAGAACGGCTTTTCAGTATCTCGCTCACGTATGTAGCGACTCACCTCGTCAGCGAGCAGGTAGCTCTCGTACCCCTGATCGTCAATAGATACACCGTTTCGCTGGAAGTCTTTACCACCCAAACTCGCAAACGGCGGGAAGAACCCTACTTCGGTATGCAAATGCCCGTAAAAATGCTCGAAGCCACGCGAGTTTGGATGGTAGGTCTGCTGCGCGTGCCCAAGGTGCCACTTGCCAACCATTGCTGTCTGATAACCCGCATCTGCAAACAGCTCAGGGAGAAACGTCTCCTCAGGGTGTATGCCGTTATTCTGCCAAGGCATGATTGTAGAGTAAGCAACGCCCAGGCGAATCGGATCCCGTCCCGTCATCAAGGCCGCCCGTGTTGGCGAGCAGATTGGGGTTGTATAAAACCGATTAAGTTGGGTTCCTTCAGCGGCAATGCGATCGAGTGAGGGTGTCTCAATAATTTGATTGCCATGAAACCCCACATCGGCCCAGCCTAGGTCATCTGCCACCATAACAATGATGTTTGGCCTATCACTGGCTAATACAGATGACGACATCAGAAAAATGATGGCGCCAAATAAAAAGGCCCCTGTTCGGACCATAACCCACCTTCCTTTTTTAGGATCGTGCTGTGGCACACTATTGCCGAAAGAGTATCGCGCAGACAATAAGAGTGAAAACCATGCAGCCGAGAAATCTTCTAATCACTTTGGGTGTACTCCTCGCCGTGTTGGTGCTGCCTAATCTAGATGCTTTGCAGAGCAAGGCTCGTCAGACGATTGCGAGTGCCGCTGGCAAAGCAGCGGTAGCCAACATGTCTGGAGTCGTGGCCGAGAACAACGCGCGCGGTCTCGCTGCTGCTGAACTCATTACACTTCCAATCAAAGTGGATGAAGTGGCGCCCGATATCTTTCGCGCCTCAGGTGTGGGTAACAGTTTTGCTATAAAGACGAGCGAAGGAAGCGTCATATTCGACACGGGCCTGATCATTCAGGCAAGCGAGCAGATTACAAAACTAAAGGAGACCGTAGGCGACCAAGAGCCCAGAAAAATTATCCTCAGCCATAGTCACGCCGACCATGTAGGTGGCACCCGACTCTGGGACCGAGGCTATGCTGAACTCGTCGCCCATGAAGAATTTGAAGAAGAGCAGCGCTATCTCACCGAGCTCAACCCCTATCTCCATCAACGCAACCGAACCCTCTTCCCCTGGATTCCTGAAAAGCCCCAAACGCTCCCGGGCATGGATTTCCGAGGACTTGTTCCTGATATTCGTATCGGTAACGGTGAGCCCTACCGCTTCAGCTTGGGAGGCAGACGGTTCGAGGTTTACGGCACTCCCGGAGCAGAGGGTGCCGACAATATCGTTCTATGGTTGCCCGATGAAAAAATATTGCTCTCAGGGGACTTCTTCGGTCCGCAGTTCCCGCAATTCCCCAATGTGTTCACGATGCGTGGAGAGAAAGTGCGTAAGCCCGTCGAATACATCGATTCGCTTAACCGCATCCTAGCGCTCGAACCGGAAATGATCTTGCCGAGCCATCTCGACCCCGTGATCGGTAGCGAGCAAATTGCGCGTGATATGCAAAAAATTCGCGATGCGGTGCAATACGTTCACGACGAAACAGTCGCAGGTATGAATGCGGGCTTTTCGGTTGAAGCGTTAATGAGCAGCATTACGCTGCCGCCGGATCTAAGCCTGTCGCAATCCCACGGGAAGGTCAGTTGGGCGGTTAAATCGATCTGGGAATACTACGCGACGTGGTTCCACTTTGATCGCACGAGCGAGCTCTACCCCACTTCTCAACGCGCCATTCTGGCCGATGTTGCCAACCTGATGGACCTTGAGGCGGCGACATTGCAGGTGCGAGCCTACCTGGATGCAGCAGAACCCGAAAAAGCGCTATTACTACTGGAGTTACTCGAAGGCGCAAGAGCGACCGAGACACTCAGATCACTCAGGGCAGAGACACTGCTATATCTCAAGCAACGCGCTGAACCGGTAGGGAATGACTATGAGATGTATTGGCTGGACAGCGAGCTCGAAAAACTCCAGTGATCCGTGAACCGTTACCCTAGGCACTGTTGAGATGACTGTTGCGTTTAGGCAGCGTGGTAACACGGGAAAAGACTCACTTGGCGTACGCCCTTCAAGCGGACTAAGACAAGACCTCTCCATGAGTTGCTCTTGCGCATCGCGTCCCCTATGTTCAACGTATTAAGAAATAACAAAACGCACACAACGAGGATTCTATGACTGACCGTTTAACTGTCGTCTCCACGGACTGCCATGCAGGACTGCCCATCGCTCAATATAAGCCTTATGTGGACACCAAATACCACGACTTCATCGATATGGCCGTAGATATCCAAATCGACATGATGGACAAGGCCGAGCAACAATTTCTCATAAAAGAGATCAACGACGAGTGGCGCGCGCCGATCCAGCAGGAGCTGAAAGGCGCTTGGGAATACAGCGAACGGCACAAGATGTTGGCCAAAGACGGTATCGCTGCGGAAATTATTTTCCCCGACGGCATTACCGAACAAAACACGCCCCCCTTTGGCGCGGGCCTAGGCTTGTCTCCAAAAGATGCTGTCCCCGAGCTGCAGTGGGCCGGTGCGATGGCGCATAACCGTTGGCTTTCAGAACTCGTTGCAAACGACCCCAAACGCCACTTTGGTGTCGCGTCCATTCCACTTCTTTTTGATGTGCAACAAGCGGTTGAGGCGGCTCGTTGGTGCCACGAAAATGGGTTACAGGGGGTTATGCTGCCTACGATGTGGGGCGAGCATGCCGCCTACCATGACGTTAAATACGATCCGTTCTGGGAGGTCTGCGAAGATCTCGGCATCGTGATTCACTTCCACTCCGGGCCAGCGCCCCATAACGAGTACTTTGGCCCAGCCTTCCCCAACGAGGATCGCAGCGCTGAACTGCCGGGCGCCATGGGCGCCTACGTTTCAGAAGTCATGTTTTGGCTTTATCGCCCGCTGACCTTCATGCTTTGGGGAGGCGTTTTCGAGCGGTTCCCTCGGCTAAAAGCAATGGTCGTCGAGGGTGGCACGATGTTCATGGTGCCGTCTTGGCTGATGTTGCTCGACCACAACTACACCGACGTACAGTTTTCCGCCAAGCTCGGTGATTTCCGGTCACATCTGTCTATGGCGCCAAGCGAATACTTCGCGCGTAACTGCGGCATTGGTGCTTCGTGCGTGCCACGACGCGATCTAGACATGAAAGATCAGATTGGCCTCGAGCAAATCATGTGGGGAAGTGATTTCCCCCACCCAGAGGGCACCTGGCCCAACACTGCTCAATATTATCTCGATACGTTCAAAGGGTTTGACCCAGAGGCGGGTCGAAAAATTTTGGGTAGCAATGCGATTGATTTCTATGGACTCGACCGCGCCTATCTCGACAGCCTCGCTGCCAACATTGGACCAAGCACTGATATATTCGCAGCGTAATTAAAAACGAAAACAAAGGATCTTACTCACATGGAACTCATTGCTGTATGTGATTCGAAAGTAAACACCGCACCTGACTTTCCCATAGGTTGGTGGTCGGTGGCGCGAAGCCACGAACTTAAACCCGGCGACGTCAAGTCAGTCAGTGCTTTAGATCGAGAACTGGTCGTTTATCGAACGGAGTCTGGTGAGGCGCGTGTACACGATGCCTTTTGCCCTCATCTTGGCGCACACCTCGGCGTCAACGGAAAAGTCGTAGGAGAGTCCATTCAGTGTCCCTTCCATGGCTGGCAATTCGGAGGGGACGGAAAGTGCAACCACATCCCTTACTGCGACACGATTCCTACTCGCGCCAAGGTGCAGAACTGGCCGACCAGCGAGGTAAACGGCGAAATTTATATGTGGTTCCACCCCACCGGGGCTGAACCTGACCGTGAAGTTCCCGTTATCGAGCAAATTGGTGATGAAAACTGGACCGAACCTCGCCAAGTTGAGTTCAACATTCCCGTGCACATTCAAGATATTGCCGAGAACTCATGTGACCCAGAACACTTCCAGTACGTGCACAAGCAAAATCAAACCCCGCCCTCTTCCGTAGCGGTAGAGGATGATGGTGCTGTTCACCTTCGCTCCGAGATCGAAGCTCAGGGGATGAAAGGCGATTTGCACGCGACCATGTTCCAACCCGGTCTCGCGCGTGTCATGACGAGCTACGGGCCAGGCGCAGAAATGTTGGTTTACAACTCGGCTCAGCCCATTTCCCGCGACGAAACGCTGCTGCGTTGGACGCTTATCGTTCGCAATGAAATCGCCGAATTTGTGGGTGACCAGGTAATGGATGGCATCATCGAAGGTCTCTCAGACGACTACCCCATCTGGGAAAACAAGGTTCACCGAAAGCAGCCAATCTTCTGTAAAGGCGACGAGACCCTCGTGCTATTCAGAAAGTGGGTTCGTCAGTTCTATTTGCCAGAGAGCCCGAGAGGTCAGCAATGAGCGATTACTATCAAGGTAAAACTGCGGTCATCACAGGCGGCGCGAGTGGTGTTGGTCGCTCGATTGCATTCGGTCTTGGCCGCGCTGGTGGCAATGTCGTTATCGGCGATGTCGACGCAAGCGCAATGGAGGCAATTGCCGCAGACCTTGCCGCAGAGAACATCCCGCATCGCATTGAACGCTGTGATGTGACGTCAAAAGAGAGCTTGCAGAATCTCTTAGATGCGTCACTAGAGACCTTTTCGCAGGTGGATTTGGTGTTTGCGAACGCCGGTATCGGTGCCGGCGAAGCAGGTCCTATCTGGGGCTTTTCTGAGAAGGACTGGCAGTGGTGCTTTAACGTGAATCTTTGGGGAGCAGTGAACAGTATCAACGTGTTCATGCCCTACCTCATCACGCGGACCGACCGAACGCACATGATTATTACTGGCTCTGGTAATGGCGCTTACACAGTGTTGCCAGACGTTCCGATTTATACAGCGACAAAGGCAGCGGTTCACACCATTACCGAAAACCTGCACTACCAGGTTCAGATGGGTGGCTTACCTGTCGTAGTCAGCGCACTGTTCCCGGGTCCTCACGTTGTGGAGACCGGTCTCTTCAATTCTGGTCGCGTGCGTCCGGAGGAGTTCGACAAAGGTGTGACGGGTAACGAGACGGGCATTAACTCGGTCGAGGACATGAAGCGTATGGCCGAGGAATACGGCTTCGACCTTAAGACAACGCATCCAGATGAGGTGGCAGAAATGGCACTTGCCGGTATTCCAGACGGTAACTTCTGGTTATTAGCGCATACCGAAGAGAGCATGGCCAAGGTTCAGCGTCGCGCCGATATGATTATCAACAAGACGACACCGGTACCGGAGTCAGTGGGTTAAGCGACGTGGCTGGGAAGATGCGACCTAACAGAGAGAAACATTTTAGCCGCGCTTAGCTCCAACCAACCAACAAACAAACACCAACACAAAAGAACGATAAAAAGGAACAACATCATGAGTGACGCACAAGCCCCAATGGGAGCACCCGGCGATATCATCAACTGGCCGATGCTGAAGGTTCACTATCGCACTGACCCTGAGGCCATCGCCGCACTGTTACCACCGGGTATCACTGTCGGCAAAGAGCCCAACGTCAACCTGACGGTCTACAACTTCCCAGTTCCCGACGTGCCCGAATACGGTGTCGTAACAACCGTAAACGCAGATTTCGATGGGATTGAGGGCGAATACACCTTGGGCTATGGCATCGATCAGGAATCAGCGATCTTTATTTCTCAGGAAATGAACGGCCAGCCCAAATATCCCTGTGAGATTGACTACCACCGTTTAGGCCCCATGGTTCGTGCGAAGTGTACCCACCAGGGCTATACCTTCCTCGAATTTGAAGGAATGAGTGAAGGCTCTAGCGATCCGGGTGATGAGTTTGTCCAGAACGAATGGTGGATCAAGGTATCGCGCGCGGTCAGCATCGGCGGCCCCGCAACGGGTTATGACTTCCCACCACATGTTGTACACGTGGCAAGCAAGTACGGCACCGCATGGAAAGAAAACGTGCAAGGCCAATTAGTCCTGCGTGACAGCCCATGGGATCCATTGGCGAGCAAACTCCCCATGCGTGAACAGCTATCAGCCTACCTGTGGTGGCCAATCTTCCTGGATCGTTCCGTCACACTCTCTAAGCCCCTTGATCCTGACGCATTTTTACCCTTCGCTGACACAATTTCGGGTTCACGATGGCCCGGTGTTAACGGTGCGCCCGGCAAGTAACCATGGAAGCAAGCGCTCCCGCATCGACTGATCTCGCTTCGAGGGTTCAAGCCCTCGAAGATATCGAGGCCATCAAACGCCTTAAGGCGCGCTGGTGGTTTGCCTGTGATACGCGTGACATTGCTGGCATGCGTAGCTGCTATGACGAAGACAATTTCCTCATCGACTTTGGGTTCATTGGTGAGTTTAGCGATATGGATGCCTTTATAAGCGTCTTTGAGTCGCTCGCCTGTCATCCCACGCATGTCGATATGCATCACGGAACAGCGCCCGAAATTGAAATGACGGGTTCTGATACAGCGAAAGGCCGTTGGCGCATGCGCTTTCAATTACTAGAAACTGAGCATAGACAAGTGCAGCTCATGAGCGGTTATTATGAAGACGAATATGCTCGCGTTAATGGCGAGTGGAAAATGCGCGTCTCCAAATACACGCTGATGTCCAACCTCTTCCTCTCATCGGCCGAGGGTGTTGTCGCGATCGAACAGATCGGTAGCGCACCCGGCCTGGTTACTGAAAAGTAAGGATAATCGCATGGCCGCTAACGATATGGCTGCCAAATGGGATGCATTCTGCGACACGCTGAAAGCCGCCGGACAAGAACTGACGAGGGATCACGTTCCTCAGGACGAGCAAAGCCAAGCTGAAGGCCTACGCTATTTGTCTAGAATGGCGCGTGCAGCACTCGAGTGGTACGTCGAGTTTAACGACGCGGCTTTTCCTGTGCTTTATCAGCCCGCACACGAGACGATCAAGCTAGGTGCTGACAACCCCGACAATATCTACCAAAAAGCTGTTATCGACGGGCGCTTTGAGTACCGATTAACGGGAAAACGCGGGTCGATCGACTACATCAGCTTTGCTACGAGCAAGGGCAGCTACGCGGAAAATTTTAAGCAAATCGAAACGGGTTTCCTCGACAGTAATACGCTGGCAATCGACGCAGAGGGCAACTTCGAGATCATTCTGAGCGCCAATGAGCAGCCTGGCAACTGGTTGCCCATGGATAAAGCGTCGGAATCGCTGCTGATCCGTCAAACCTTTCTCGACCGAGCGTTTGAAATACCAGCTGACATACAGATTCGACGCCTCGATCGCTCAGCAACACCCGAGCCGTTAAGTGCAGGGAAGATCACCGCTGACTTCGACAAGGCAATGGCGTTTTATCGAAATACCATCGGTTTATTCTCTCAGTGGAGTAAAGAAATCCGGGAAAATCCCAACAGCCTCCCCCTTTGGGATCAGGCTTTTTGCCAGGCCGTTGGGGGTGACCCAAACATCATCTATTACCACGGTCATTTCCGCCTCGGAAGTGATGAGGCGATGGTCATAACCCTTCCATCGGTTCCCGAGTGTCAAACGTGGAACCTACAAGTGGATAACTATTGGATGGAATCGCTCGACTACCGTTATCACAACATCTCCATCAACCGGCACACCGCAGAGGTCAACACAGATGGGTCGATTGATATCCACATCGCGCCGAAGGATACCGGGCACCCTAACTGGCTTAGCAACGGCGGTCACATCGAGGGCACGCTGTGCTTCAGGTGGGTGGGCTGCAAAGCCCCCGTTCACCCGAGCTGTAAGGTAGTGCTGCTCTCAAGTATCAACTGCTAGTCGGGAGGAAATAACCATCACTTCTAGAGAGGAACACGGCAAATCAGACACGCTCGTTGCGTCCCTAAGAGGTGGTCAGGGCCATGCCGGATTAAGGCCCAAATCAGAGGGGTTCATGCGAACGGGGCAATTGCTTGCCCTGCTCGGCGTAAGTCTCATCCTCGCCTCTGCGAGTTACACGCTAGGCAAGTTCAACGCGCGCGACACCATCAGTCGTCCTGAGGTAAGTTGGGCGCTGGGGTCGAGTGCTGCGATAAAAATAAGCGACCTATCGATTAGCCTTGAGCATGCCGCGAATGCGATCCGCGAACGCAATCCAGAGGCCTCTGAAAACGAGCTGGGAAAAGCCTATGACTACCTAAGCGAGCTCCTAGCGGCCTCTGTGGAAATGCACATCGCGAAAGGCAACACCACGGCACCTGAATTTACCGATTGGATGAGTGGCTATCGAAAATTTTTGGGAGATAGTCCCGATGCCATCTACTCAACTGCACCGGTCGATGCGTCGCTAGAATACGAGATCGAGATTATGGCTGGCAGCGCGGACTACTTCGGTCTGGTGGTTTATGAGCGCAACCCCATAACCGGCTGGAATCGTGTTGCCGACAGCATAAGCATCATCCCCGAAACCAAACACGCCTTACTCCGAATTCCCGTTAGCTCGAAATCCAGATCAGGCAACGATGCTGCTCCAATTAACAGTACGGACCACCGGTTAGATATGAGTGCTGTTGATATCAATGCGAGTACAACGAGCCTGAATCTCGCGAGTCGTCCAAATCAAGATCTATCACTGACACTCAGTGATCGCAGCCACATGATTATGGTTCGAGAGTATTTTTTTGACTCTGAGACTCGCCAGCCTTCGAAGCTGGCAATCAGACCTCTGACGATTAACAGTCACCGAGATACTGTGGAAGTCGACGCAATTCCTTTCGAGGCGCGCGCTGAAAACGCCGTGAACTTCTTCAATGAGACTTGGCAGGGCAGTCTCGCACTTGCCGATGCCCTCAAAGAAACGGCAAACAGTTTTGATCGCCCTTCCACTGTCTCGCCTGACTTCGTGGGTATTTTTTATCCGACGCCCGATAATGACTATCACGGCGGCGCATTCTCACTTCAACCCGGCGAAGCCTTAATTATCGAAGGCGAGGTGCCTACCGCAGCCTTTTGGAGTATCACACTGCAGAATCATTGGATGCAGTCTATACAGAACCGCGGTAAGTCTGCCTCACTAACCGGTAGTCAAATCACAAATCGACAGGGAACTTATCGTGTCTGGATTAGCGATACTGCGCCTCCGGCTGGCGAGGACTGGCTCGATACCGGAGGCGAGCCCGAGGGATTGGTGGCCATACGGTATTTACTGGCTGACAACGCTTCGGCGCCCAAGGCAAAGCTGCATAGGTAAGTCAACCGTCCGAGATAATTCATCCACAACTGACAACTTTGGGAGAATCACAGCGTGCTGCGCACTGATGAACTACTCACTGATGCACTTCAGGCAACAGAAGGTCGGCAATTCAGTGATCTAGGCTTTCTATCGCACCTCGAAGCCCTAGTCACCGGACTCAACAAAGAGGCTGCACTCAACGACCTTGGCGTGCAATTTCATGCCTCTCGATTGAAAGACCTCCTTGCAAATCGGTTGCGACTAGAGCTCTGGGTTGAGCGGCATCCCAGTATCCTTGAAGAAGAAATTCTCAGGCCGATTGTGGTTATCGGGCTACCAAGGACGGGAACCACGATGCTGCACCGAAGCATTGCCGCAGACGATCACCTGCTGGCGCCCCTGTGGTACGAGGTTCGGCAACCTAGCCCATTGAATGAATACTTCCGGCAGGAGGACGCCCGAATTCCGATTGCCCAGGCTGAAGTGGCTGCCATGTTGGAGGCTTCACCCGAACTTGCAGCTATCCACCCGATGGATCCGGTTGCCGCAGACGAAGAGATCATGCTGCTCGAGCATGCGTTTATGAGTACCGTGCCGGAATGTTATGGATTCATGCCAGAGTACGGAGAAAGTCTGTACGAAAAAGATCAATCTGAAGCCTACAATTACCTCTACTTACAACTTCAATTTTTGCAGTGGCAGAAACGCCAAAAAGGGCTTAGTGGCGAGCGATGGCTGCTAAAGACGCCACATCATCTGCATTACCCGGAGCACCTCTTCAAATGTTTCCCCGATGCAGTGGTCATTCAAACCCATCGTCACCCGCTCGAGGTCATCCCCTCCTACGGCAGTATGATGGCCGCGCTCGCATCGCCCTTTACCGACGCACTTGACCCTGTGGCTATGGCCCAGCACTGGGCGAAGAAGTGGCGAGTAGGACTCGCGAAGACACGTGCGTTTCGGGACAGTGGCTACGACGACCGCTACCTAGACCTGTGGTTCAAAGACTCGGTCAGTGAGCCTGAAGAGACGATCCGACGCATCTACGAGTTTACCGGTCAAACGCTCACAAAGACTGCACTGGAAGAGATGAATCGATGGAGAGAAATGAATGCTCGAGAAAATCGCCCCGAGCACCACTACCAGTTAGCTGACTATGGATTTACGGCCGCGGGTATCGAAGATCAATTCGGCGATTACATTTCACGTCACGTTCGAGCGTGATCACCCATGTAGCAAGTCATTTTCTCTCAACATAGGCCTTGAGTGCGTTTGCCGTGTCATCGAACGCACGCTTCACCCAAGGGCCAGCAAAACGCATCACATGTATCCCGTGTGGGCCAAGGAAGGCATCCGTCGAATAATACTCGCAGCTGTCACGCCCCGTTGAGATGACAAACTGGTCTCGTCGCGCAGGATAGGGCCATTCGTCGACCCATGGGGCAGACCACGAGACAAGGCGGGGTTCATCAATTTCCGTAATGAACTCAACGTTATCAAAGTACTGCCCCTCCTCGGTATAGCTTTTGAGCTTCATTGTCAGCGGCTCACCCACTGCAAGTACGCCCGAGGCCTCAACGCAAAAGGGGTTCCACTCAGAGTAACGGTCAAAATCGACAAGTACATCCCACACGGCCTGAGCCGGTGCATCGATCTGCACGGTTATCGACCGGACAATCGCGTTCGGGTCTACGGCGAGTTTTTCGTCTTCCGTCATGTCTCTCTCCCGTGAAGTTTCCTTAACTCAATGACTTAGGGCGCCATATACTCACCACCGTTCACATCGACCGAGGTGCCCGTGATAACGGCAGAATAATCCGACAAGAAGGCCAGAACTGCCTTAGCGCAATCTTCTTCAGGTGGGATGATGCCCAATGGAATGCGATCGGTGATGCCGCGGACGACCGTCTCCCGATCAGCACCCGCCTGCACTTGTTGATCAATAAATCCGTAGACAGGCGCTCCGCCTATCCAGCCCATGCGCAAGGCGTTTACTCGGATTGCATGCTTGCCAAAGTCGTTTGCCATGTGGCGAGTCAAGGCATTCAGCGCGCCCTTCCCCGCGGCATACATTGTCTCTCCCGAGAAAGGTTTTACTGTCGACATCGTCGAGACATTAACAATAGAGCCGCCACCTACGGCTTGCATGTGTGGTGCACAGGCCTGCGCCATACGCAAAGCCCCCTGACAAATCACGTTTATGACATCACCCATTTTATCAGGATCAGACATATCAGCAGGCGCCCAGTCTCCGTGCGCATAGGCGCTATTAACCAGGCCATCAATGCGTCCGAAAGCCTCGACACCCGCGCTCACCAAAGCCCTGCATTGCTCAGTCGAGGTCACATCGGTGCTCTTGGCTACCGCTTCGCCACCCGCAGCGCGGACCAACTCGGCCACTTCATCGAGAAACGCCTGATTTCGAGCACCCAGAACCACCTTGGCGCCCTCGGCAGCCGCTAACTTAGCGAGCGTCTGACCCAAGCCCGGGCCTACCCCACTGATTACAACCACTTTGTCGTTTAAAAGCATAGTCCCACTCTCCCACCACTCATTTTCAACCACTCAAAAATCCAGTTCTTCAAAAGCACTCACTATTCACGGCCATCGGCGAACAGCCCGTGGCGCTAACATCGGTTGGTCTAAGCCCGATGCGACAAAGCGCTTACCGCATATCGGTTAACTCGAACTTTGTTTTTACTTCTATTGTTTTCTAGCTTCTAAGAAAGCACCAATACCAGCATGGTCCGTTTGAACATCAATCGGCCTTTTCCGCTATTGCACTCTACCTTGCATGATTGGCAATCTAGGTGCCTTGAACGTCAACATATCAACGGAGACAGGGGACAACCGGTGTCGAATACAAATCAACGTGTTGCAGTTATAACAGGCGCTGCAGGTGGTGTCGGTCAATCGACGGTGAAGAAATTTGCAGAGCAAGGCTACACCGTGATTGGCACCGACATCAGAGTGCCTGACGGTTTGTTTGAGCACTCGAGCGTCACGTATCGAGCTTGTGATGTCACCAGCGAGTTAGATTGGCAAGCACTCTCCGAATCGATCATCGCCGAACACGGAAAGCTTGATGTGCTAGTGAACAACGCAGCTATCTTGATGACCTACACGATTGAGACGTCTTCGGTTGACGATTACAAACGCATGATGGAAGTCAACTCGACCTCAGTCTTCTTGGGTATGAAGTTCATGCTGGACGCGCTCAAGAAAAGCGAGGCTGCCTCGATCGTCAACATCTCATCATCCTCAGCTTTGGCGGGGTACCCTCACTTTATTGCTTATGGCGCGGCCAAGGCTGCAGTGAGAAGCCTGACCATGAGTGTTGCGGTGCACTGCCAAACCAACCAGCTTCCAATCCGCTGTAACAGTGTTCATCCTGATGGCATCCTCACAGATATGACGACTAATATGGAAGGGACATTCCCTGAGATGGAGCCGCATCAAGCAATGAAAGCCTTCAGCTTCGCGTGCGAGCCGGAAGCGGTCACTGATGTTATTTACTTCCTCGCAAGTCATGAATCACGCCACATCAACGGTGCTGAGATCAGGGTGGATAACAGCTCAACAATACAGATGCCTTATCTCTGATTGCGTACCTTTGCGACTGCGCAATCCGAGAAAGACAGACGAAGGTTGCTCTTCTGCCACCGCCTAAAGCCCTACCTTTGCCACACCGCAAGGGCGATTCAATGGATTTTAGAGGGTCATCATAATTTTGACGACGTCGTCCTCTCTCGCGTCAAAAATCCGGTATGCCTCAGTCCCCTCTGAGAGCTGCATGTAATGAGAGAACAGCCCTTCAGCCTTAAGACGACCATGCTGCAAGAGTGGAATTAGGTGGGGCCACTGATCGATCACTGATGCAACCCCCGCTCGGATCGTAACGTCTTTATAAAGCACCTTCAGCATGGGCAGCTGGACGTCAGGTTGTGGCAAACCTATGAATGACGCTGTGCTGCCTCTGCCGGCAATCTTAATCGCAAGTTCTACAGCTGACTTGGCGCCCGACGCTTCGAAAACGCGTGGCACGCCTGCCCCATGCGTTGCATCCATGATAATCGGTAGAGCTTGAGATGGTTCGACCGAAACCGCTCCAAGGCCCGCTGCGTGGGCTCTCCGATTTTCGACGGGGTCAATGGCGTAAACCTTGGCGGCGCCGAGCACAAATGCCAATTCAACACCAATCAATCCAATGGGGCCAAGGCCGACAACAGCAACCGTATCGCCGGGCTGCATATTGGTTCGCGTGAGTCCAAAGTACGCAGTGCACAGCGCATCGGTAAGCAGAATACTGTGCTCATCGCTCACGCCCTCAGGAATAGGCTGTAATGTCAGATCTGCCATCGGAACGTTAACAAACTCTGCTTGACCACCATTTAACTGGGTGCTCAATCCAAAGGCTGTCCAGTGTTCACATAGCTGCGCGTGGCCCGAGAGACAATGCTCGCAACGTCCACAGGGCGCTCCACCTGAAGCGAGCACCTTCTGCCCTACTTTGTGCCGGTAAACCGCCTTTCCTACCTCTACAATCTCGCCCGCAAACTCATGCCCGACACAAAAAGGCGCCACACCCTCGCTATAGTTGGCTGAGCCAACATTGTCGCCGTGATACATGTGCAAATCCGATCCACAAATACTGCAACGCTCCACTTTCACGATTACGCTGTTGTCAGTAGCGAGCTCGGGGTCAGGATAAGTTTCGAATCGGACATCTCGTGGACCGTTGAATACTAACGCTTTCATCTATCCCCTTCCTCTTATTAATAGTCTGTTAATGGGTTTTGACTGGCTGGGCTTGTAGTAAACAGCCACTCGATGGCGGCCAAAAACTAGCTTAGGAGTGCTCTTTATTTTCACCCTCACTTTACGGTAAAAATTGACGCTTCGGGTAGGCTTCGAAACGCCACCCCCATCGGCAGGAAGATGAGCAGGTGACGAGTTCAGTAAGTGTGCAGTGGGAGGGCAACACACTTAGCACAGTTAGTGGGCACCTCTAACAGTAGACATGGCTAAATCTCGTCTGAACACTGTGCAGCTGTGGTAACGATGCTTTTTAAGTCTGGCTACCTAGCTCTTATTGGGGAAGACCAGTTAGCCCGCGCGTAACACAACCCTCTCAGGTAAACGTCATGAACCTTAGTGCCCGCGATTATGTGGTTCATGGGGTGATCTAAGAGACTGTGGCCGAGCTTTACAGGTGTGATACCCGCTCTTCCTCGCGGTAAAAAACTGTAACCGCCCGCGTAGACACGAACCCAACACCCTCTTTTGAGCGAAAAGACGTCCAAATTAAGGTAGTCCGTTTGTTCTAAAACTGACGAGGTCAAAGCATTCCCTAGCATCGCAGGCTGAGAGAAACTACTTGCATAGAATCCGAACAATGTAGGTTTTGTCGGAACTGAACGACATTCGCGGGCTCGCGTTCAAATCGACCAAATTGGTTGACTAAAACGGGTTGTCTGGCAATGTAGACGGCGACAGGTGGTCCTTGTCCGCCCAATAACTCTAAAAACGAGGTTAAATGTATGAAGCCATGTAGTCCCAAAACGCTACTCGCAACAGCAGTTCTTGCCGCGCTAACGGCTGAAACTGCGTTCGCACAATTAGAAGAAGTCATCGTAACCGCTGAGCGTCGTGAAGCGAGTTTGCAAGACACGCCTATCTCCATTGAGGCGCTTACTGAAAAAGACATTCAGGAGCGCGGCATTACTAACAATTTGGATATGATCAATGAGGTAGTTGGCGTCAACGGTTATGGATCGCCACAGGGTGGCTCGTCTACAGCCTTCATCATTCGTGGCATCGGCGATGGCGCACCTCAAATATCGCTCGATCCCGCAGCCGCCCGCTATATTGATGGCGTTTACATCGGCAAAAACCAAGGCAGCTCGCCCGATATCGTTGACCTCGCACGAATCGAGGTCTTGAAAGGCCCTCAGGGCACGCTTTCGGGTCGTAACGCAACATCAGGCGCCATTAACTACATCAGCAAGGCGCCCTCGGACGAGTTTGGGGTGACCCTTCGAGGCACTGTGGGCAACTACAGTACCCAGGAATACTCTGTGCGCGCAGATATGCCGTTTTCTGATTCGTTCCGGACGGCCATCTCCTTCAATAATCGAGAGAGAGATCCCTTTTATGACAACACCAATCCCGACGTCGAAGGTTTCAACAGTGTTGACCGGGATGGCTTCCGACTCGCTGTAGCGTGGGATGCAACCGATCGTTTGAGCGTTGACTACGCTTACTCAAAGAGCAACGTAAACGGTGAGCAGGATAACTGGAACGCGCCGTCAGGCTTTAACCCAACGACAGCGGCCTTGAATGGCTATCTGGCGGCAGGTGGTGATCCAGCAAACGTACCTATCGACAGCACATCGCAAATTGCAACTGTGCAAGCAATTGCCGGCGGTGTTGCGCAGTCGGTTCAATTCGGATTACTGCCGAACATACCTCAGGTACAGCAGTTCCTGGGCTGGTCAAACGACTATCTCGCTTGGGCAAATGGCGTCTTGGATAATCGCGACAGCCACTTTGGCGCTGGCTCGGGCGACATCAACAGCTTCGCAGAACTTGAGAATGAAACCCACACGCTCACTCTGAACTACGAGCTCAGTGATTCCATAAGCATCAAGTATATATACGGCGATCGCACTATGAATGATCGCTCGCTGAGCGATCTTGACGGCATTGATAACTCAGTTGGGTCGGGTGTGCGGAGCGGCTTGAGTCTTCAAACGATCGGTGGTGCCTTTTTTGGACAAGTCGTTCCAACTTCGCTGCCCTTCTGTACTGCTAACTTCCAAGTTGGACCTTGTCCCGCTGGGCAGGAGGCTGCGTTCACCAATATTCCAATCGTATCCGACGACCCTCGCGACCCAACTGCGACGCCTTACAACTTCCAGTTGGCACTCGATATGATTGCAGCCATCAATGCCAATGGTAACGATGGCATCTTCTGGACAGATCTTGCCAACAGCTACGAGCAAGAGAGTCACGAGATTCAGGTATTAGGCTCGACCGACAACCTTGATTGGGTTATTGGCTTCTATGATTGGGAAGACTACGGCGAGATGCGCAACGTCCAGAACCCAACCTACGGCTTGGCGAGTTCTGCAAGCCGAGGATTTGATGTGGGCGGTGACGCACAGTCGTTCTTCGGTGAAGTGACGTGGCGCGCCTCTGACAAGTGGTCTTTCACGGCCGGTCTTCGTTACAACGACGAAACTAAGTATATGACCTACCGTTGGCGTGATTTCCCCGCGGGTGGTGTGGCAGCCTGGATCGGCTCCGCGATCAGCGACTCAATCACCAATGCTCTGACCATTGCGGGCACAGAGGCGTTTGTCAGAGGCCAGTTCCCAGAGGGAACTCCCAACGAGGTTGTACAACCCGTAGTGGACGGGGCTATTGCGGGTCTCACAATGCAAAACACGCCAAGAAGCCTGACCTTTGGCTACGTGGGTGGCCTAGAGAACATCGGCAACATTCCTGAAACACCTGGGGTTTACGGCAACTACAACAAACAGGATTTCAATAATACGTCGGGACGACTCGTGGCCAAGTACAACTTGGATGACAATACGAACTTCTACGCTAGCTACACCACAGGTTACCGTGCAGGTGGCTTCAACGGTGGTGCTTTCGACAGTGCTACAGGCACTGGCGATGAATACACCGAAGAGACTATCAGCAGCTTTGAAGTGGGTGTGAAGTCTACGCTGGCTGACGGCCGACTCCGTATCAACGGTGCGTACTACAGTTACGAGTACGATGACGTGCAGGTAAGCGTTGTTAAGACGGACGCGGGGGCTATCTCAACGGACGTAGTTAACGCTGCCGGCTTTAGTACTGACGGTCTGGAACTCGACGTTACCTGGTTGGCAACCGACTCGCTCCAGCTACGTGCGCAATATGCGTACACTAACCGCGACTTTGATGAGTACCCTGCTTATCTAGGCCTCAATATCCAACCTACCCAAGGCCTCACGCCAGATAACGAGTACAACCTGACCATGGACTGGCAGCTTTGGAGTGGTGCAGGTAGCGATCTCGCGCTTCAGGTTTCTGCGGCTTATCGTGATGAAACAGTCAGCATCAACTCGGTGCCCGGTAACTATGGCGACGGTGCAAATCCAATCCCCGTGAACCTGGATCAGCCAGTCAATCAAGACCGAACCTTGGTTAATGCGCGCCTGACGTTTAATACGGAGTTAGATAACGGCCGCAACGTCAACGTGGCCCTTTGGGGACGTAACATCACCGATGAAGAGTACCGAACCTTTGGCTACAACTACGGTCCAGCACTCGGCTACTCAGTACACCAGTGGGGTAACCCAGCAACTTACGGTGTCGATATCCGACTCGATCTATAAGTTAACTGTCTGACCAAAACCCGCCTTTTGGCGGGTTTTTTTTGCCTGTAACCCGTGGCTGTTTGTTACCAACAAGACGTTATATGCTCGAGAAAATACGGGAAGGAGTGAAAAACGATGCACGATTTTTACCCAAATGGATTTGCCTTGGTTATTGGCGGTAGCGGCGGCGTGGGCACAGCGGTTTGCCGAGAGTTGGTGGCAAACAACGTACCGGTACTACTGACCTACAACAGCAATCAAAATCGCGCTGAGCAGATTGTGAGTGAGTTAGGTGGAAGCCAGTCTTGTGTGTCCTGTGAACGGGTCACCTTGCAAGATCTTGCGACCCTGCGCTCCGCGGTCGATCGAGGCCTTGCCCAGTATGGGAGATTACATTCGGTTTTCATTGCCACTGGCTACGACATACCCCAGTCACCCATTTCAGAGGTCACTCCGGAGCTCTGGCAGCGGGTTATGCGCTCAGACGCCGAAGGCGCTTTTAACGCGATACATGCAACGCTACCTCACTTACGTGAGGGTGGTGGCGGGAGCTATGTACATGTTAGTTCTGCTGGGCTCCTAAAGTACCCGCCCCTCGATATCCTGAGTGTTGCGCCTAAAGCGGCTGTGGAGGAGCTAATAAAAGGAGTCGCAAAGGAAGAAGGCAAACACAATATCCGCGCAAATAGCATCGCGATAGGCGTTATTGAGACCGGTATCTTCTTGCGACTAAAAGAGCAGGGCGTCTTTGACGAAGCTTGGATAGAAGGCGTTAAAAGCGCCCTCCCCCTGAATCGATTCGGGCAGCCTGAAGAGGTGGCGAAAATGGCGGTGTTTCTAGCGTCGAATAACGCTGCCTACACTACCGGGCAACTCATCCCTGTTGACGGTGGCTTTGGGGTCTAGACCTGTGCACACTCAGCCCGCGCTGCTACCCAGTACAGCTCTAACCAACCTCATACCAGAATAGCACCCAAGCCTTCATTGCAATCGAAGAGGCGCGTCAACATCCAAAGGATTGCTCACAAACTGACGTCCAAAGGGAGCTTCGGTAAAAGGCCTATAAGTACTGGCTAGGATAAATGCGCCTGTATAAACGCCGCTTGAATTGTACGCTTATCAAATTTCTCAGTGGCCCCTCTTGCTAAGGGCTCGTGAGTGAGCTCAATAAACTTGGGCACCTTGTAAGCAGCAATACGCGCCTTGAGACCAGCCCGTAAAGCCTCCTCAGAGAGTGAAGCGTTTGCCACCCTTACCACCATGGCCAATTCCTCACCCATAACGTCGTCAGGCACGCCGAAAACAACGCACTCTTGTACGCCCGCTATTTGATAACAGGCCTGTTCCGTATCACCCGGATAGATATTTTCACCACCGCGAATGACGATATCCTTGATACGCCCTGTGATATGGACGTAGCCGTCATCAGCGACGTAACCAACGTCGCCCGTTTTCATCCAGCCATCATCGGTAAACACAGCAGCATTTGCGTCGGGCTTATTCCAGTATCCAAGTGTGCAAGCCACACCGCGCATCTCGATTTCGCCTGCCTCGCCCTGAGGTAGAACCGCACCGTCAGGCCCTGTGCAACGAATATCCATAATAGGAGATTGCACACCAGCTGCATCGGGCTTTGCATCAAACACGGCACCGGCGGCTTGACTCCCAACGGCTAGTGTTTCTGTCAGTCCATAGCCTCCGGAGGCGTAGGCTTTATCGATTTTTGCCTCGATAATGGACGGTAAATCCGATGGCATTGCCGCCCCCCCTGACGACACACGATGCAATGAGGAGATATCAAAATCTGCCAGATTGGGCTGCGATAATAAGTCCTTAACTAGGGCGGGAACGCTGCTGAAAAGCGTTACGCGCTCAGCCTCGATCAATCGAAGCGCCTCTTGTGCGTCCCACTTGGAGATCATGACAATGCCTTGTGCCGTGACCAGAGGCAACACAAAGGAGCCAAGCAAACCCGTCGCATGGAAAAGAGGCACATTTAAGAGTGCTTTCTCCTGCGTCGCCCCCCCTCTCAGTTCGCGCAAACCACCCTCTACTGTCATGGTCAGCATGCCTGTAAACATCATATTGAAAACCGCTTGTGACAGCGCTTGCTGGCAGTGCACCACGCCTTTGGGCGTTCCCGTACTGCCCGAGGTGTAAAGGATCAGGCAAACCTCATCGGGAGAGGGAATAGCAACATCAAGCGGTGCTTCGCTGCTAAGGGCATCAGCAAAGTTGATACCCCGCTCCGACCCTGGCGTCGCGCGATCGTAAACAATCAGGCGCTTATCGGTTTCAATCTCCGCCGATAGCATCGCAGCCCGTTGATCATCACACAGTAGCCACGACGCACCGCAGTCGCGAACGGCAAAGGCGAGCTCTTCTGCCTGCCCCCAGCTATTGATGGGAACCACCGTAGCACCTGCTAAAAAAGCCGCAGTGAAGCCTATCAGCCACTCGGCATTGTTGCGCATGGCAATGGCAAAGCGGTCACCCCTGTTAAGGCCATTTTGCTCTAGGTAGGCACGGAGGGTATCCGCGCGATCGAAGAACTGCGCAAAGGTCAGTCGCGTGTCACCAGCAACGAGAAAGCCTTGATCGCCATGCCCCCGCGCATTCTGAATTATTTCGGTTAGGGTCTTAGGCGCATGCTTGAAACCGCGCATTTCTCCGCGCTCAGTTGTTAATGGCTCAACTTCGAAAAACGATGCCTCGGCCGTCAGTTCCCTAATCGTTGCTTTTATAGACACTTTCTTTCCCTCTTTCATCCGGGGTTCTGCGCGTTCGCCTGAGCTTCTACAAATTACGTTTTATTGCTCGGTTTGTCGTTCAGCTTCTGCTCCTCTGCCACCGAGTTTACTGAGAAACCTATCCATAAATCGATTAGCTCGTTCGAGGGCGTCTAATCCATTTGCACCTATGAGGCTTTTGGGTGAGCGCCGCTCAGCCGGTATACTGTTTTCTTTCTGTGTGCAGGCGATAAATACCCATGATGATTGCTACCGACACCCCTAGATGCCCTCTGCCCATGCCGATAGGCTGGTTTCAGGTCTTGTATTCACACGAACTTGATATTGGTGACGCCATACCAGTTGAGTATTTCGGACAGGAATTGGTGGTGTTTCGCACTGAGTCCGGTGAGGCAAAAGTGGTTGATGCGTTTTGCCCTCATATGGGCGCACACCTGGGTTACGGTATCCGCGAGCAGACCGGCAAGGGACCGCGCATCGTTGGCGATAGCATCGAGTGCCCTTTCCATGGTTGGCGCTGGAACGGTGATGGTCAATGTACCCATATACCCTACGCGAAGAACCTGCCGCCACGGGTTGCTAAGGGTGAGTCAATTCTCGGCGCATGGGATGTGCGCGAAGTGAACCAACAAATTCTTGTTTGGTATCACCCAAACAAAGAGGCCCCGACCTGGGAGCCCGAGGTGATTCCGGAGGCAGCGGCAGACCATCCTGACTGGGGCGAGATGGTTATCCATACGTGGGAAATCAATACGCACATGCAGGAAATGGGTGAGAACGCCGTGGACGCGGCACACTTCCACTACGTGCACGGTACGGACGACGTACCTGAGGCTGCATTCCAGAACTTCGAGGGCCATATTCGCGAAGGGAAGTTCATCACTCGACAGCCAACGCCACGGGGTATTGTCGACGGCGCCATTGAAACTCGAAGTCAAGGTGCAGGCCTGTCGGTCGTTCGTTTTACAGGCATTTACGACACGCTCCTGCTAGCAAACGTCACCCCCGTCGGACCAGAGAAGACCTACGCCTCATATGCATTCATCCAACCACGAGCAACGCAGGAAACACTGGGTAAAACTGTCGGACAAGCCATTATCGGTAACATCTGCCAGCAGATGGCTGAGGACCAAATTATTTGGGACCGAAAACAGTACTTTGAACGTCCTCTCCTGTGTGACGGAGACGGGCCTTTCGCCAAATTCCGGCGCTGGTTTAGCCAATTTTTGGTAGAGCCTGCGGCCTGACAAGGTCGCATTGACCCAGCACCAAGACAGTGAGGACGCGGCAAAGTAGAACAAGGTGGCTAGACGGAGTGGCAATACCTGTGCCCTTTGGGATACTCGCCGCTGCGTTACTTTTGCCTCTTAATCAAAACGCTCGTGCCGATATTTCGGTTATTCCCGCCAACCACCGAGAGTTATCGGCGATTACCGAACTCTGGGAGCCGGTGCCACGCGAAGTCAAACCTGGTCTTGGTGAATCTCCACCCTCAGATGCGATTGTTTTGTTCGACGGGACAGATCTCTCACAATGGGAGCCTGTGCGTCAGAACAGTTCTGGATGGCAGATGGAGGATGACGCCTTCGTTGTAGTACCGGGTAGTGGCAACCTCCGCACACGAGAATCCTTTAGTGATGTGCAACTCCACCTCGAATGGCGAACACCGGCAAAGGTTGCTGGTGACAGTCAAAATCGTGGGAATAGCGGTGTTTTTCTGATGGCGCGCTACGAGGTTCAGGTCCTCGATTCGTTTAATAACGCCACCTATCCTAACGGCCAGGCAGCAAGTGTCTATAAGCAGCACGTGCCCCTGGTCAACGCCTCACGCGGACCGGGCGAATGGCAAAGCTATGACATCGTATTCATGGCGCCACAATTTGGCCGAGACGGGCGCGTGAGCCGACCCGCCACAGCAACCGTCTTTCACAACAATGTTCTAGTGCAGAACAACGTCGTTCTGCACGGACCCACCGAATATATTGGAGAGCCCCGCTACGAGGCGCACGGCCCCGCACCGCTAGAGCTTCAAGATCACGGTGCAAAAGTGGCTTATCGCAATATTTGGATTCGCCCTCTATAGTGCGGAGGCGTTAACTAGAAGCCGTTAGCGCGCGCGAAACGATCGCGGTGATAGGTCGATGACCCAAAGAGCTGATTGCAGACACGTGAGCGCTTCAGAAAGAGACCAATATCCATCTCCTCCGTCACGCCCATGCCGCCGTGCAGTTGAACTGCCTCGGACGAAATTAAGGTAAAACAGTCATTGGCTAATGCCTTTGCCGAACTCGCTAGGGCACTCACGCCAGCCGCATTATGATCGAGACCTGTCAGTGCAGCACTTACCGCACTCTCCGCTAGCTCGAGCTCGCAGTACATCTGTGCGCAGCGATGTTGAAGCGCCTGAAAAGTGCCTAGCTTCACGTCAAACTGCTCTCGTTCACCAAGATAATCAACCGTTCGCTCCAAAACCTCACGCGCGCTGCCCATCATTTCTGCAGCCAGTAAGATCGTCGTCTGATCAATCGACTTGGTTAAACCAACTTCCAACGTGTCACCATCCAACCACTCCACATCTGCGTCGGAAACGCCGTCCAGGATGACGCGCGCATGACCATGAAGATCCATCGAGCGCTTCGCCTGAATGTTTACGTTCACGTGTGAGCTGGAAATAAGTGCCACACCGAGGCGACCAGAGGCCCGCTTCGCAACGCAAAACAACATATCGCTCGCTTGACCGTTGAGCACCCGCGTCTTCACACCCCTAAGTCCACTATTGGACTCGCCAATACTAGTTGTTTCCGGACTAAAAAAGCGGCCTTCATCGAGCGCAACAGACGCTGTTTTCTCACCCGACAAAAGCGAAGGTAAGTGAGCTTCAATTTGGCTACGAGAGCCGCAATTGATGAGCACGTTTTGCGCGAATACGACACTCGACAGAAAAGGACTCGCCACCAGACGCCGACCTGCCTCTTGGGCGATAGCGCCAACGGCCATCCAGCCAAAGTTCAGGCCCTCGAACTCCTCAGGAACCGCTATGCCGGTAAGGCCCAGCGCGACCATCTCGGACCAAAGCGTTTGATCGTAAGGCACAGCAGGAGACCCTTCTCCGAGCTTTCTGAGATGATCAATAGGCGCTCGCTCTGCAAAAAACTGCGCCACTGTCTCTTTGAGCATTAGCTGCTCTTCATTCAAAATCATGACTTTGCCTCAGCGGATGGCATACCGAGTGCACGTTTTGCAATGATATTGAGCTGCACTTCGCTGGTACCACCTGCAATGGTCAAGGCTTTATTAAATGCCCACTGCTTCACCATTTTTCTCAAGCCCTCGGAAATGGAAGGATCGTCCATCGACACACCCTCATCGCCCAATGCGCGAAGGATCAGCTCGTCTTTTGTTTGTGCCTCAGACGTGCCCAAGTGCTTCATTAACAGTGGGAGTCTATGGTCGGCCTGCTTTGCTTTGCCCTGCCAGTAAATTCGTTCGCCCAGCTGACCCATCGCTTTTTCGCGCATAAGGTGGCGCGCCATGTCGGCCCGCAACTCGCCATCTGCTAAGGCACCCGAGTCGTCCACACCAACGGCGTAGTGTGCGAGCTCTAGTAATTCCATGGCTGGCTTTTCAAGCATGCCGTCGAAAGCGGCCATCATTTTTCGTTCATGCTTCAGCAGCTCTTTTGCAACCGCCCAACCACCGTTCAACTCGCCGACTAAATTAGACTTTGGCACTTTCACATTATCGAAGAAGGTCTGGCAGAACTCGGATTCACCACTAATCAGGGGGATGGGGGATGTAGAAACACCCTCTGTCGCCATATCGATAAGAAGAAAACTGATACCTGCTTGCTTGGGCGTCGAATCGCTCGTACGTACTAGGCAAAAAATCCAGTCCGCCTCGTCCGCTTTAGTCGTCCAGATCTTGGTGCCGTTGACGAGAAAGTGGTCGCCGCGATCCTCTGCCTTGGTCTTTAAGTTGGCCAAATCGGAGCCTGCTGAAGGCTCTGAGTAACCTTGGGCCCAGCGAATCTCACCCCGACAGATTGCGGTGAGATGCTCACGTTTTTGCGGCTCGTTACCATAAACTAGCAAAGCGGGTCCCAACATCCATAGCCCTTGGCAGTAGAGCGGAGGGCGACAACCCATCTTTGTCATTTCCTGCTGCAGAACTTTCGCCTGCGCAGGCGATAGACCGCCACCTCCGTATTCACTTGGCCACTCGGGGGCTGTATAGCCCTTATCACGACACGCCTCAAACCACTTCTGAGCATCTTTGCTCGGAAACACTCGCCTGCGTCCACCCCAGATCTGCTCTTCACGGACAATAGGTTGCCGCTGCGACGGCGGGCAATTTGCAGTAAGCCACGCCGTGGTCTCGGCTCTAAACTGGTCTAGTTCTTCGTTACTCAAACGGAACTCCTCGAGGCTTTCGCTGGTTTTCCTGATGGGCGCCCATGCTCGGTGGCAAGCGCCTTGATGTCATCGTCCTTTTTGTTTACGCAGTATAGTTAGGTTGTTTTGACCGACGTGCGCATTTCCCCTACTTTATTGCCATCAACGGAAATCAAAGCGCAGAAGCGTGCACATAGGAGAGTCACTGTGGCAACAGCAGCAGAGTATGGGCTTGGACCAAACACCTACCCACGAGGGTGGTTTATCGTGGCAGAAAGTCGAGAAATCGATGACGGCCCCATTGGTGTGACCTTCTTCGGCCGTGACTTTGCCTTGTATCGTGGAGAGAGTGGCAACCCCGTTATGCTCGACGCCTACTGCGCTCACATGGGCACTCACCTCGCGAAAAATACGAGCTCAATGCTCATTATCGCTGAGGTGGGAGGAAAGCATATTGAGGGGGACTCCATTCGCTGCCCTTACCATGGCTGGCGCTACAACGCCGAGGGTCACGTCGATGATATCCCCTATCATGATGGCCCCTGCCCCAAATCTGCGTCGATTCGCTCCTACCCAGTGGTCGACAATATGGGCTGCATCATGATGTGGTTCGACGAAGATGGCGCTGATCCCGACTACCCACCTCCCTACCTTGCGCAATGGGATGAGGGAGGCTGGGTTCATTGGGATCTCGATCACTTACCGGAATTAGATATTCATCCACAAGAAGTACTCGATAACATGTGTGATAACCGACACCTCGGCCCAACACACGGTGCGCCCTGTGAGTATTTTGAGAATGAAATGCGCGACCACGTGCTCATTCAACGCCAAGGGGGTGCCATGACGCTCTATGGCGGCGCGATGCTATACACCACCACATGGTATACAGGCCCGGGCGTATTGCTCTCCAAACAAGTTTGGGGCGATGCGACACAGTTTGAAATGATTGCTAACACGCCAGTGGGTGATGGTCGCATCAAGGCCTGGCATGGGTGCTTGGTAAAATCTGCGAGTGGTACGGTCACACCAGAAGATAAGGAAATGGCACAGGCTATTCAGGCAGGAGCCCTTGAAGCGTTCTCGAAAGACTTCGAGATTTGGCAGAACAAACGTCCCGCATTGAAACCGATGGCAATGAAAACAGAGGGTCCGTTTTTGAAGGGTAGAAAGTGGTATAGCCAATTCTACTCCGATAGGGCGGATGTGAAGGCCGCTCAGGAGGCAGTGAATGGCGTTTACCATGTTCCGGGCGTGCAAACTCCAGCAGAAAGAGACCACGCAATAGACGATGGGCTGCCTATTTAGTTGCTTTCCAATGCCACGTACTGAGCTTCTCTGCAGAGGTGAACAAATCCTGAATAAGTAGCAAAGAGAAAATGGCTAGGGTTTGTGCATGAACGTCGGTTTATGTCGCTCTAGTCACGTGGCTCACTTATAGTCATCATTGATTTGCGAAGCGGCTTGTACGTCACAAAACCGCGTACAATCGGTCCATGAAGGCGATTTCGCCCATAGCTGTATAAACATGAGATAACGATGAACCAGAGTCCTTCTCCTCGCTCTTTCAAGCCTCGAAAGCTAATAGCACCTGTTGTCGTGCTGCTAATTGCCGTTGCAATCTACATTGCTCTGGTAAAGACGACGCCGTCTCTCAACACCACTGCCAAGGACCCCGTGCCCGTCGCCGTCAAGGCGCTAACAATCGCTCCCGCAACCATGGATTTAACGGTTAGCTCGGAAGGAAATGTTCAACCGCGTGCCGAGACGAAGCTCGTGGCCCAAGTCGCCGGCGAGGTAACGACGATAGGAGCAAATCTTTTATCGGGGGCAGCCTTTAATGAGGGCGATGAGCTGTTAACGATTGATCCCCGAGACTATGAGATAGCCATTGATCGCGCGCAGGCCAATCTCGAGCGCTCAAAAGCCGAACTAGACTTTGCAGAGAACGAAGCCGCACGCATTCAGTCGCTCTATGCCAAGGAGCTGGCAAGTGTGACAGAGGTGCAGCAGGTGAAGCGTTTACTCGCAATTGCCACCGCGGGTTTCATGGACGCGCAAGCATCGCTAGAGCGTGCAAACGTTGACCTGGAAAGAACAGTTATCAAAGCTCCGTTCAGTGGGCGAGTGCGAACTGAGAGTGCTGATGTTGGACAATTTCTTCAAAAAGGCACTCACGTCGCCACCGTCTATGCGACAGATCGCTTAGAAGTCAGACTGCCACTGGCGGACTCTCAACTGGCTTATTTACACCCCAGTTATGCGAATACTGGAGTCGCTGGCGAAAACCCAGCATCGGTTCGACTCAGCGCTAATTACGCAGGTGGTCGACAAACCTGGGATGCCCTATTGACGCGTACTGAGGGTGATATTTCCACAAAGAGTCGTTTCTTACATGTTATTGCTGAAGTCACTGAGACGGTCAATGACAATGGCGTGCGATTACCCGTGGGGTTATTTGTCGAAGCAAACATACAAGGCCGTAGCGTCAATGATCTTGTTAGCATCCCTCGCACTGCACTGCGCGCCGATAACACGGTTATGGTTATCGACGACAACAACCTACTTCACTTTCGTGACGTTGAGGTCTTCAAACTATCGGCCGAGGACGTGTTGGTGTCGGGGGGGCTTTCCGCAGGCGAACGCATAAACACCTCACCCCTGCAGTTTGTCGTCGAGGGCATGCCCGTTCGGGTCGTAGACTGAGTTTTCCCTATGCCTAAACTTATCGCGTGGTTCGTCGACAATCCGGTTGCAGCTAATCTGCTGATGTTCATTTTGATTACGTCGGGACTGCTCGCATTACAGGATGTTCGCAAGGAGGAATTCCCCAACATCGAAGCGCCCGTTGTAACCGTCATGGTCCCTTATTTGGGTGCGGCGCCTGCGGAGGTAGAAACCGGTGTTTGCACGCGAATTGAAGAGTCTATCGACGGTATTGAAAATATTGTCAAAGTGAAAACAACGGCCGCTGAAGGCGCTTGCAATGTCATGGTGGAATTAGAGATCAATGCGGATCGCGCAAAGGCTCTCGATGACATAAAGGCGCAAGTGAACGCCATCACCACCTTCCCGGCGAATACAGAGCGCCCCATTGTTTCGCAAGTCACTATGCGCAGCCTGGTAACACAGGTTGCTGTTCACGGTGATACTGATGAGCGCTCACTAAAGAATATTACAGAATCCATCAGGGCCGACTTACTCGAACTCCCCGAGGTAAGCCTAGTCGAGACCTTGTATCTGCGTCCCGACGAAATCTCAGTTGAAGTATCTGAGGCCACGCTTCGTCGGCACCAACTGACGTTAGCCCAAGTGGCCCAGGCTATTCGCTCGGCTAGTGTTGATATACCAGGCGGGTCTGTAAAAGCAGACGCCGGAGAAATTCGATTGCGCAGTACAGGTCAGCGTTACTCTGGCCGAGCTCTGGAAAATATCGTCGTCGCGAGTGAGTCGGGGGGAACACGGCTTCTCCTCAAAGACATAGCAACCATTGTCGACGGCTTCGAGGAGTTGGATCAGTACGGTGAGTTTAATGGCGAACAAGCCATGATGATTCAGATATTCCGGATTGGCAGTGACGACGCCATTGAAATTTCTGATGCCGTACTCGCCTATGTTGCCGCTAAAGAAAGGGCACTGCCCGAGGGAATTCACTTTACCGTCTGGAATAATGAAGCCGATGAATTAGTGGGTCGTTTGAGCACGATGATCAATAACGCGTTGGGCGGTTTGCTGTTGGTTATTATCAGCCTGAGCTTATTTCTTCGCGTTCGCCTCGCTCTGTGGGTCAGCGCAGGGATCCCCGTTGCGATTTTTGGTGCCTTAGCCCTATTTCCGTCGACTGATTTAAGTATCAGTACCCTATCACTGATGGGGTTACTCTTGTCGCTAGGAGTAGTGGTTGATGATGCTATCGTTGTTGGGGAGCGTATTTACACCAAAGAGCAAGAAGGCCTTGACGCCCGAACCGCCGCGATCGAAGGGACAAGCGAAGTCGCAGTGCCGGTATTCTTTGGTGTCCTAACAACGATTGCGGCATTCATGCCACTGCTTAATGTAGAGAGCAACCTCGGTCAATTCTTCATATCGATTGGTGGCACCGTCGTGCTTTGCCTGATCTTTAGTATCGTAGAGTCGCAATTGATTCTCCCCTCGCATTTGGCACACCGAAGCAATTCGAAACGCAAGTCCGGGTTTGGCAAGCGCTGGGAAGCCTTTCAGGATCGCATCGCGGGTTCTCTGGAATATTTCTCGCAGACTCATTACCGACGTTGGATCGAATGGGGTATTGATAATCGCTACACCACGCTTGCCATTGCATTTGCAATGATGATCGTAATGGCCGGCATGATGGCCAGTGGTCGTGTGGTCTTCCAGTTTTTCCCGTCGGTATCCGGCAACAATGTGGTTGCACGCATCGTTATGCCTGAGGGATACCCATTGGCAGGAACCCAGGCGGTCGTTGCCCAAGTCCAAGCCTCAGCGAAAGAAACGCGCCGCATTGTCGATGCTGAGCGCACGGATGGTCTGTCAGCATTCAAAAATGAGTTGTCTTCGGTCGGTGTGACCATTACGCAGGGCGCCATTGTAATGAGTGGTGCAACTGGCTCGCACATGGCAGAAGTTTCACTTAATTTGGTCCCCTACCGCGAGCGGGGCGGTATGACACCTCAGCAAGTCGTTAACCTGTGGCGCGATCTAACGCCCCCGATACCCGATGTGGTGGAGTTGAGCTTCTCGGCTAATGCGGTATCGCTCGGCGCCGATATTGACCTGGAGTTGCGCGGTCGCGATATCGAGCAGCTTGGGCGGGCTGCAGCAGAACTCACCAAGACTCTCGAAAACTATCAAGGCCTATACGACATCAGTAATAGCTACCGTTCAGGCAAGCGCGAACTCACACTGCGGGTGCGTCCCGAAGCAGAAGCGCTGGGTCTGACGCAAACGGACCTAGGCAACCAAGTCCGCGACGCATTCTATGGTCGAGAAGCGCAACGGGTACAACGTGGGCGAGACGATGTACGCATTATGGTGCGGTTTCCGAGGGAAAATCGAGAGTCACTCTCTGCGCTCGAGAATATGAGCATCAGACTACCCGATGGTACTGAAGTACCCGCTTTATCCGTTGCCGAGTTGACGCCAACAATCGGTAATTCGACGATAAATAGAACCGATGGGCAGCGGACGGTCAACGTCATTGCCTCAGCCGATAGAGACAACGTCGCACCCGAGACCATCATGCTCGAGCTCTTCAGAAAGCATATTCCTCGAATAATAGAAAAGTACCCAGGGGTGTCTGTCGCGCAGGCAGGTGAAGCAGAGGAGCGTACACGTGCGCTTAGCGGACTCGTGGGTTCCAGCTTGGTGGCGCTGATGGTGATTTATACCCTGCTCGCCGTGCCTTTGAAGTCTTACCTACAGCCTGTAGTGGTCATGGCCAGCATACCCTTCGGCTTCATTGGCGCCATTCTGGGCCACCAGATAATGAGCTACGACCTCGTTTTCTTTTCCTTACTGGGGATGATTGCCCTTGCCGGCGTGGTAATTAATTCAAGCCTAGTCTTGGTGGACTTCATTAACCGAAATCGCCGGATTCACGGTATGGGTCTGAGAGAAGCGGTGATTGATTCAGGTATGTCACGGTTCAGGCCGATCTTTCTCACCTCGATCACAACGTTTATGGGGCTGATGCCACTTATGGTTACCCGAGACTTCGATACCGCACCCTTTGTGCCGCTGGCTGTCTCTCTGGGTTTTGGTGTTATCTTCGCGACGGGAATCACGTTGATTCTGATACCGGCACTCTACGTTATTCTTGACGATTTCTTATCACTCTTTCATGAGGATAATGAGTCTAATCCAAGGGAAGAAGACGTAACCCTCGCCTCCTAGCCTGTGTACCTACCCCACCAAAGACGCCAACGGTAGATAATCGATATCAATGCCAAAACAGCGGGGTTGCGTGGCGGCGAGTGCGTCGGGCGTCTGATAAAAGTTGGGGGCGCCAATGGCAAGCACTGCGACGCGCTGTCCATAGTGGAGGCGTTCTGCATTAATTGGCGTCGAGGTCTCAGCATCTACAATCACGATGAGATCGGGAACCATGGCCAATGGCCTACCTTCCGCTGTCGCCACCAAATACTCGTTCTTGATCGTTATGTTGCAGATGTACGTAGGATCGTCAAAATTCTCGATTGAGAGTTCGCCCACGTCATAACCACCGACCGTTCGGGTGCTCTTTTTAGAGACCTTCCCTGCAAAGATCTGATGCACCGCGCCATAAACCGAGTCTGCAAATAGCTCACGCAACAAGGGTAAGAGATCTGCAATTGGCCCTCTTTTCTCTCGCAACAATCGGCCCAAGGCCAGTGAGAAACTCACTGTCTTTGGAATGACAGAACGCTTAATTTCTTTACCCGTCATGGGATGCTCAGCAACCGTAATCATACCGCCTGCCGCTGCCGCAAAGGCGCGAATATGGTGCTCGTAGGTAGTCGTATCAGACGTCTCAAAAAGTGCCGTATTACCCGCGTAGTCCATAGCAAGCGCTGGTGTCGGTTTAACACCGGCAATGGCATAGCTCATCATCTGCGCCTCGGGAAACGCACGTCCCATCCCATCACCATCAATCACTGGCAGCCCCCTCACAGCGGCTGCCATAAGTGGCATCAAAGAATTGCCACCCCCTATCTCAAAAGAGGCAACAGCGTTTATCTCTTTGTTGATGAGCGTCGCGTAGGCATCTAGTACCCGAGACGCCTCGTCTATGGAGGGCAGAAGTTCGAGAGACACAGTTGGCGCACCAACGCCCCCAATAGGAACAACGAAGGCGTCGTCAGCCAAGGTGCTAGCATCGATCAACGTAACAGGACCGGTCTGCTCAAGTGTTTGTTTAGCAATAAGTGTCGGCAGGTAAGGGTCCCCACCGCCACCGGTGGCGAGGAAGACAGCACCCAAGGCCAGATCATCAAGGTCAGCCGCATAAATTTTCATAGGCTACCGTGCTCCCAATGTCAGATCGCCAACCACACGAACACGGATCCGGGTGGTTTCACTGGCCATGTAAGGAATCTCTATCTCCTCAACATCGACGACGCTTAAGGTGGCTTCATCTGCACTTGCCGATATCGCGTTCTCTTTCGCCATACGGGTAAGCTCGTCGATGACGTCACTACGCGCTTTACTTCCAATCACGTGGAAGCCTTCAGCCTCACCGCTAACTTGCGCAATAGAAGCCCCAATGGCATTTGCAACGCCCGCATATTGGGGACGAATGACCGGGCAATCCGCGAGCGTATCACCGGGTATTAATGACGCCCCTCCACCCACAAGTACTACGGGCAATACGGCACCACCCGGCTTCATCAAGTCAACGGCAGCGGTTAACTTTTCAAGTACAAGTCGATCAACCACAGCGCAGATGTCAGCGCGGGCTGGGCGTGAGTTTGTGGCTTCAGCAATGATCATACGCCCTTGGGAAACGGCTATATCTGTCAGGGTCATTACCTCGCCCCCAAAACACAGAGCCTTTTCGCTAAGCTCTCGCGCAACAGACTGAGGACCGCACGAAGAACCTCCCTCTCCTATCTCGCTACCACCACCCAAACCAATAGCCAGCACATCTGGCATCCTGAAGTTGGTGCGTGCACCACCGACATCAATGACGAGATTTGACTGCCTTGGAAATCCGTTTTTTAGCACTCCAATATCTGACGTGGTGCCACCCACGTCGATCACCAAAGCATCGGACAAGCCAGTGAGTGCCCAAGCACCGCGGATGGAGTTAGTAGGCCCAGAGGCAAAAGTTAGCGCGGGGAATTCACGCACTCGCTCAAGCCCAATTAACGTACCGTCGTTTTGGCTGACATAGACCGGACAGCTCAAGCCGAGCCGGGCGCTTGATCTTAGGAGCGCGGAAGCAACGTGATCCGCAAATTCAAGAAGCGAGGCATTGAGGATTGCAGCATTTTCGCGTTCGATAAGGCCCAGTCCTCCCATGCTGTGGGAAGCGACAATTCGACTATTCGGTAGCGCTCTCGCGAAGGTCTCCGCGAGAGTCAGTTCAAGCTCAGGTTGTGAGGGTGAAAACGCGCAGGACACAACAACCGCGGTGGGCCTTGTCTCCTTTAGTGTCTGCAACAGCGCATCCAATTCACTTTCATCAACCGGCGCAAGCTCTCGACCATCGTATAAGTGGCCACCCTGTAGAAGATAGTTTCCACCGTCTGTTACCCTCACCAAGTCTTCTGGCCAATCAGCGCGCGGTAACAGGCCTCGTCCAGCAGGAAGGCAAACGCGAACAGCTGCGACGGTGGATAAGTGCTTTCGCTCAACAACCGCATTCGTAAACTGCGTGGTGCCTATCGTGAGAAGTTCGACATTATCTGGGTTAATACCGTCAAGAATCGTTGCTAGGGCGGCTTCTATGCCCGACCCCACATCAGCAGTAGTCGTGGCTTTGGTGTGGGCCACGACCTGCTGCCCATCCATCAAGACCGCATCGGTATGAGTACCACCCACGTCGAGACCAATTCGCATGCTACTGACCAGCTCTGATGCGCGCTGAAAGACCCGCACCAAAGGCTTTTGTAAGGCATAAATAGAGCGATGCGGAAATCACCATCGCGTCGATCGCAGCGACCGTAGTGAAACTCACAATTACCCCTTCGGAGCCCGCCAGCGCAACTGCGGCCCCAGCAAACCATGCTAATAACCCTGGCAGATTGAGCGGCTGATTGTCCGTTACAACATCGACCGCATAGTGAGTCTGGCGCACCAAAAAGTGGTCAACGATCACCACGCCTGCGACGGGAATGAATACGATCGACAGATAGAAGAGAAACTCGATAAACGAATCGAGAATATTCATTAAGCCAGCGGTAACGCCCAAGGCACCTAACAAAATAGTTGTATTTCTTGCATTAACCCGCGGGAGCGAGGCGGTAACCCCGAGTACTGCGCTGTAAAGGTTCAGTGCGTTGAGCACCCAAGAACCCGCAATGATGATAGCAAAAGCACCAAGTCCCAAACCCAGCGTCAACATAATGGTCGTGATGTCATCAGTCGCCAAGGCCAGAGCAGCGCTTGCACCCACCCACATAACAAACGGCTGAAACACCATATAACTTGCTCCACTGGTAGCGAGCGCGCCAGTCGACGACCTCAGAAACCGGGTAATATCGGGCATTATGATACAGCCAATAACGATGGAGCCGACGATGGACGAGATACCGTCCCCAAGACTCATTTCAGGTTCTGAAATCACCAACTCCGCCTCCTGCCCTATTACCGCCGCCAAGAAGACGAGCGCCACCAGCATAAGCACAGGGATCATCAGTGTTGACACCAAATTAATGGCTCGAAATCCGATAATGGTCGTTACGGTGATCAAGACACTGGCGATGATCGTGACTGCAAGTTCAGGTGGAACAACACCGAGAACATCATTACTCAGTCCGGCGATGGCGCGGCCGAATAGATTTAGGTTGATTCCAAACCAACCTAGTAAAGATATGGAGAAAGCTAAATTAACGAGTCGTGCGCCAGTGTCGCCAAAAGCAAGACGAACAAGCAGATAAGAGTTAAAGCCTGTTCGCGCGCCAATCGAACCCATAAGCCAACCAACGATGAAAATGATAAATGAGCCGCCCAAAATGGCCGATAGGGCCATGTCTTCCCCTACGCCGTAGGCGACCTCTATGCCTGCGATGAACGTTGGCAGAGAAAACGACACCATTGACGACACCGCTGCCACTTTAAAGGTTGCGACGCGGGCTTCGACGGGTACTGCATGGGTTGAGAACTCGTCGTGCTCTGGAATACCACTCATTATTATTTTCTCTCACAAAAAAGCATGAGGTCGCGATCGATAGCGATTTTCTTGCTAATTGATTCTTGTTCCTGATTCACCGGACAAAAGCGCACAGCCCTAACATGATGCTTATGACGCTGCACCTGGGCAATACTCCATCCTGATTGAGCCAAACAAATCCTAGCCTTTACTCATGGACCACCTATCTCTTGCGCCCACCAGAGCGTATCTCTGCCACATCATCATCGTGCGTCAACGGATAGGCAAAACAAGCCCTACCCGCCACACACAAAAAAGCCCGCGGTATTAAGCGCGGGCTCTCTTAACCGTTGCACGCTTACATTGAGTAAGAAACACCCAAGACAAACGTACGACCACGTGGACCCACAGGCCATGCAGTTTGAGTTGACCAAGGCTCTTCGTCAGTCACGTTGTTAACCGCACCATAAACCGTCAGCTCATCGCTGTACTGGTAGCTACCGTTGATGTCTGTGATGACGATCGAATCAAAGAAACCATCGTCACCATAAACCGCCTGGTTATCACCAAGACCAAGTACTTCCTCGATCTCATCAACTGCCTGCTTACCCTGATATACGTTCTGGATACCTAGGCTCCAAGGACCGCGATCCCATGAAAGACGCAAAGAGCCTGTGACACGTGGACGCTGAAGCTCTTGCAGCTCCGGATCGACATCAGACGTATCGAGCGGGTTAAAGAAACGATCGAGCCGCTTCTGGCGCGAGCCAACAAGACTTACACGGAAGTCATTTTCACCCATAGCCCAGTCGTAAGATGCTGAAATATCAACACCTTCAGCCTCGAGCTTGGCGAAGTTAATCGTACCCGTCTCAAGGAAGTTCAAGCCACCGTCGCCACGACGCGTAAACGCGTTACAGAAGTCTAGGTTGGGGTAGTTATTGGAGTCATAACAACCTTTCAAGATGTCATCCGAGCTAACGGCCGCAATCGCTTGTTCGATCGCCACATCCCAGTAGTCGACTGACAGCGTTAGGCCTGGCGCGAAGCTCGGCACGATCACAACACCGTAAGTTGTCGTATCGGCTGTCTCTACGTCGAGCGCAGGGTTACCACCTGATACACCGTTAAAACGTGCAGTCAGAGGATTAGTCCAGTCGTAGACACCGTTAGTAAAGATCGCATCCTGAGAGACACCAATCGCAGTAAGTGCAGCAACACAGTTGCCCTCACGCGCATCAGTACCGTTGTTGATGTTCGTAGATGCACATGGATCAGAACTCGCCGCCACCGTAATTGGCAAACGTGGATCAAACAACTCAGAGATGTTTGGCGCACGAACCGCCTCAGACACAGTGCCGCGGAAGCGAATATCATCAATAGGCGCCCATGTCAGACCAACTTTCCACGTATCAGCTTTACCAGACGTTGAGTAATCCGCTTGGCGAACCGCCGCGTCGAGGGTCAGCTCACGCGTAAAGTCACGGTCGAGGAAAATGGGCAACCGCACCTCGGCGAATACGTCGGTTACGTCGTATTCACCTTTGGTGTCGTACTGCTGCGTATTATCGAACGAAATGAACGAGTACAGCCAGGGTGATATCGAGTTAACCGACTGACCCGCCTCATAGGGGCTACCTTCCGGTATCACACCCAGCGTTAATGGATCGAGGCGATTGTCGCTTGACTCCTCACGACGCTCAACACCCGCGGCGTAACCAACAGGGCCATCGAGCACAGACTGAAGCACTTCAAACTGACCCACGGCTGTCACGTTGAATACCCACTGCTGAATCTTAAGTGTGCTTTCAAGGTCCGCCGTTACAAAGTTTTGCGCAGCTTCGCTGGCGGAGTAAGTACCAAATGGGTTCAGTGGCTGACACTGACCATCTCCTGGCGTGAACGAATAATAGCGGTCGCTGTAGTAGTCACCATCAGCAAAATTGTTTGAACCCGCAAAGTAGTCGAGGGGGTAGTCTGTGGTTGGATCGAGTGTCGAGCGACACACGACGTTACCACTGGAATCAACGACCGAATCAATCGCTGAGTAGAATCGATCCAGATAAATCGCGTTAGTCTTATCCGTCTGCTGGAACATTCCGCGGTTGAAAGAGACTTCCACACTGTGGCCGTCAGCAGGCTCCCACTCGAGTCCCGCAACAAAACGAGTCGTCTCTCGCGTGAACTTCTGATTGTTGTTGTCACTCAAATCCAGAGGGTCCTGCGTCAGCAAAAGGTAGCCCGTTTGATCAACAACCGGCTGGAGCGCATCGGGAATGAAGGCGTTGTCAGCCCGGATTTCCAGCGTATCGTAGAAGGTATCTTGCTCGTTAAAGACTGTCGACTCGGCGCGAACATATTTGGTTTCTAAGAAGCCACGGAGATTGTCAGCAAACTCGTAGTTCACATTGAAATTCACTACCTGACGATCAGTCTCTGGGAACAGTGTGTCGCGGTTGAAGTTCACACGACCACCGTCACCGCCTGTGCCCCACAAGCCGTCTACAACGACACCGTCTTGGTTAACACGCACCGTGCCATCGGGGCCTACCAACCAGCAACCCGCGAGGTAGCCAACACGGCCACCTTCCGATTCTTGACAGTCAGCGATACCGTTACCGTTGATATCGACGTAAATGGTGCTTCTACCACCAAAGCCAGGAGCGATTGAACCTTCCTGTGATGTCAGCCAAAAGCGAGGGTCTTCAACAACGGCACGGGGTGGACCGTTCGGATCGGGGTTGACCAGTGTTTCGGCAATACCGTTATCACGCGCCCAGCTTCGATCACGGAAACGGAGCCCCTCATCCATTTCGGATGATAAGGTCAACACCGCGTTACCACGACCGTTAGCAAAATTAGAACCCCAAACGAGATCGAGGGTTGTTGTCTGGGCACCACCACGCTCGGGTAAACCACCGGAGAGATCAACTTGGAAGCCTTCGAAGTCGTCTTTGAGAATAAAGTTAACAACACCGGTTACCGCGTCAGCACCGTAAATCGCTGATGCACCACCTGTCGTTACTTCAACGCTCTTTACCAGCGCGCGAGGAATAGTACCCACGTCTACCGCCTGGCTTCCGCGGAAGCCTGCAACGTGCCGGCGACCGTTTACCAAGGTCAACGAGCGATCACCACCCAAACCACGTAAGTTCAAGCTGTTGGCACCTGTTAACGAGTTCTCCGCAGTAAGTGACGAAACCAGCGCGGGAATATCAGCAACAATATCAGCGATATTGATTTCGCCCGAGTTGCGGATATCCTCTTCGGTGACCGACTGAACGGGAACCGAAGAAATAGTATTCGTGTTCACTGGGATACGAGATCCTGTGACCACAACCTCTTCGATTTCCTCCTGGGAAAAAGCACTTGGAGCAGCAGTCGCAACAGCAACGGCCATTGCTGCTAGCGCAAAGCTCGGCTTTTTAGACAACGACTTAATCATCTTAGCGTCCTTTGTTGTTTGACCGCGTTTGCTCAGTGAGAGCTTCCGCGATTCTTTTGGTTTGAAGGCGCACACTGGCGCCCGCGTTACGTCGCACCGCGCAGTATATCGCTACAGACAAATGTGACAAGGTCATGACACGCGAAGCGCGCACCAAAATATAAAAAAAGCATAAAAAACATGTATTTAGTGATTTTCGGTTAATTTATTTGGGAATAGAGCAATGTGATTGTTAGCCTCACCCAACTAAAATGCACCAAAAGAGCAAGCTAAGTCCCTCCAGCGCTCCAGCGAGGTGCGGTGTTTTGTGGGCTTTAAACTCTCGGTAATTATTGGCTGCCATGACACTGATCTGTCTTAAAACCGTGTAGCAAGAGTGGTAGCGCTACTCGACTTTCATTGGGTGGGAGTCGAGAGAGCCTGTAAAATAGCCAAGGCTTTTCCTACCGATGCTTTGGGCACAAAGATGCGGTCGTGGTAGTAGGCAGCGACAACGTTGGCGCTTATACCCTCGGAAGCCAAAGCATCCGCAACAGCTGCTGTCAGTCCCACTGCTTCAAGGCTGGAATACACCTCGAGGATAATTCGGATCATGGGCGCGCTCACGTGGTCAAGATCGCCTGTTTCGGATTGGGGTAACACCAAGGTAAGCCCCTCCTCCTCACGAAAGCTTGCTATCGCATGTGGAGATAAAAGAGTCGCGTCCACCTTTTGCACCGTGGCAAACACCCATTCCGTGTCATCTCGCCGAGGTGACAGACTCGATAACAATGTTGCTAAATCAGTCTCGCCCGTCATTTCACTCCCTGCATCATGCCCGGCACCAACGTCGTCGACAGATGTAGAGGAATGAGAAAGTACCACGTGAAACGGCAAATACGACAGTCGTTCTTGTCAGTGACTTACGCCGAGGTACACTAGAATCTGAGGGGGTGTTTCTAATGACAGTAGAAGCAACGGGAAGTGTTCGGATAGCGGCAGGTAAAAGCCAAACCGATCGAAGCTTGGCCACACGCTTGCTCGATATGGGGCTCGAAGTAGGTTTAGTTGGGTCTGCACAGGCACTTTGTGATGCGGAGCCCTCGGTCGTTATTTTAGACGCCAACATGATGGGTGATCTCTCATACCATCAGCTTCGTTCCCGTCTTCCGCATGCGGTCTTCATCGCCCCCGACTCTGTAAGCCGAGAAGTCGAATTACCTTTACCCACCGATATCGATGCGCAAATCCGCGTTGTGAAGACCGCCTGCGAGTTGTCAGTCTCGCGGCAACAGGCTGTGCTTTATCGCGACTTGGCGTCGTCTTCAGAGGAAGACGTCAAACGACTCACCAACATTGGTGTTGCGCTCTCTGCCGAATCTGACCTCGACAAACTGCTTGCCCGTATTCTCGAGGCGGCTCAGGACACTGCCTGCTGTGATGCAGCGTCGCTCTTCCTGCTGGACGAAAAATCGTCACCTCCTGACCTGGTTTTCAAACTAACCAGAAATGATTCCGTAGACCTCCCCTTCGCAGAGAGCCGCTTTGCGGCAAGCAAAACTTCAATCTCGGGATACGTCGCCTTGACCGGTGAGGCTGTTCATTGCGAGGACGTTTACCTCATGGGGCCAGAACAGCCCTTCCGGTTTAATCAAGACTTTGACAAGCAGGCGGGGTACAAAACCCGTTCGCTTTACTGTGTGCCCATGACAGACAACCAAGGGAAGGTGGTTGGGGTCTTGCAAGTCATCAATCGAAAGCGCCAGCGGAGCGATCTAATTACGGCTAAGACCGCTGAGAGTCTCGTTATTGATTTTGATGAACGCGTCCAAGAATCGGTGAAAGCACTCGCGTCTCTTTCTGCGGTTTCGATTCAAACACGCGTGCTGATCGACAGCATCAACAACCTGTTCGAAAACTTTGTTAACGCCTCGGTCGCAGCCATTGAACAACGAGACCCCACCACGAGCGGTCACTCGTTTAGGGTTGCTGACCTGAGCGTGACACTTGCCCAATCACTGCCTATGGGAAGCCGCAGCGACCTAAAACGTTTCGTGCCTACCCAAGCAAGACTGAGGGAACTCCGCTACGCGTCACTGCTTCACGACTTTGGCAAGGTTGGAGTGAGGGAGCACGTGTTAATGAAGGCGAAGAAGCTCTACGACTGGGAATTTTCAGAGCTTAGATATCGAATGGCATTAGCACAAGAGGCCCTCCGAGCTAACGCAGCTGAGCGCATCATCACACTTTACGAAAACGGTCAGGCAAGCGCGGATAATATCGCTACGATTCGGAAGCAGGCAAACGGTGAAGCATCGCGCCTCGAGCGTTTTATAGCGACTGTCATTCGCTCTAATGAGCCCTCGCTCCTGCCCGATGAAGTTAAAGAAAATCTTAGCGAGTTGAGCGAATTTGAATGCGCCGACAGCGAGGGGAACATACTCCCACTCTTAAACCCTCAACATTTTGAAGCACTGTCTATGGCTAAAGGTAGCCTTACTCAGGCTGAACGCAAGGAGATTGAATCGCATGTTGTACATACCGCGAACTTCCTAAGGATGATTCCCTGGACCGATGAGTTGGCAGGTATCCCCGATATTGCTGGCCGCCACCATGAAAAGCTCGACGGCACAGGCTACCCCGATGGCTTGCTGGCCAGCGAAATTCCACTTCAGTCGAGAGTCATGACCGTCTGCGATATCTATGACGCATTGACGGCTACAGATCGGCCTTACAAAAAAGCGGCATCCGATGAAGTCGCGTTTCGCATCCTTAGAGAAGAAGCAAAGCGCGGTATGTTAGACAGGGATATAGTCGAGATATTCATCGGCACTGATGCGCCTCAGAGTGTTCGCGGTAAGGCGTATCCGAGAATCGAGTCAGAGTGTACCGAAGGTCACAGTCACTCGGTTTGTGATCCCGACACACATACGCACTAACGCCAATGAACGCGCTTCCTGAATCTCCTGAGGCGTTAATCGCCCACTTCACTGACCTCCCAGACAATCAGCAAAGCTTTTATGCAGCGCTGTTCCGGCGCCAAAACATTACCGAGAGCGATATTTTCCTCCCTCAACTGGCAGAGCATCTTCACCGCCAAGGCGAGAACCTACTCGCACTGACGGTCATTGAGCGCTGCGGACTCGAGGAAGACCGTCTTTTGGAAGAATGTGCACTTTTCGAAGAACTGTTACTCACCAAAATCAAAGTACTGCATGCGCTCCACAGCTATGGGCGCGCACGACGACTCGCTGAAAATATGCAATCTCGCCTCAGCGTGTCCAGCCTGCAACTAACTGGTAACCTCGCCAGCGTCATCAAATCTCAAGCGCTAAACGAACCCTCAAGCGAACGACAGCAACGCCTGCTCCAGCAATCACTCGATCTTTATGGTCTAGCGTTCACTGAGCCGCTTTTTGAGGGAAGCTACTGGTTGGGCGTCAACGCGCTTGCTATCGCCAGCTGCCTGGACCAGCAGGATTACGTCAGTCGTCACATTGAAACCGTCCGCCGTGAGTGCCTTCAAGCGAGCCATCAGCGCCATGAGCCCGACTTCTGGACGCTGGCTACCATTGCGGAACTCGACCTCATCGAGTTACTGAACCAGCATGACGCTGAGCCCGAGCAAATCATGGGCATGCTCACATCCTATGAACGCGCAGAATCCCTCTGCCAAACGCTGCAAGAGCGAAAGTCCGCTCGCAAGAACACCAAGCTACTTCTCTCCTACCTTGCCAAAAAACAGCCTGATCAGGCGCGCGCGCTGCAAGCAGCTATCAACGGAAAATTACGTCCGGCTCGGGTCGCCGTGTTTACCGGTCACCGCATTGATGCGCCGTATCGCATCGAGCCACGCTTTCCTTCCGAGACTGTACCTACCTGTGCGGATGTACTGAGCACTTTCGTTGATAAAGAGCACATCGATATTGGCTATGTGTCTGCAGCAAACGGGGGCGACCTTTTATTCGTCGATGCCCTTTTAGATAATGCGCGAACCGCCAATATTGTCATGCCCTATGCCGAGGACCAGTTCCGCGACACAAGCCTTGCCGTGGCCGGTTATGGTGAAGACGAGTGGACGGATCGATTTAATCGACTCATCAACGGTGAGCGCGACGGTGCCGTCCTCTGGCATGCAAGTCAAAGCACAGTCGACAGCGAGGGCATGGACCCATACTACGCGCACTGCAACCAAGTCATTTTAGGCATGGGACGTCTTAAGGCCCAGGAGTTGGACGGTGAGCTAGTGGGGATTGCCGTGATGGAACCCGGTGACGACCTGACCATCGGCGGGACACACGCCGCCGTGAAAGCCTGGCAGCGTGCAGGTATTTCGACCGCGTTTTGGTCACCGCAAAGCAAGCAGTGGCAGAAACTTACGCCATCCCCTGGCAATAGGGCGGAAGACGCCAGCGTAGGCGCTAACACGGTCAGCAGAACACTCTTGTTCGCCGACGTGCTCGGCTTCAGTCAGCTGAGTGATTCACAGGTTGCGAGTTACTGTGAAGTGTTACTTGGAGAAGTCGAAAAGCTGGTGGCCAACACTCAGAGCAAACCGCTTGAGCTCAACACTTGGGGTGACGGTCTCTTCTTGGTATTCGAGAAGGCAGGACACGGCGCGGACTTCGCACTGGCGCTGTGCGAACTCATGAAACGTGGCACCCGAGAATCCCTTTGGGCCAATGCAGGACTCCCGAACGAGCTCGCGATGCGCGTCTCGCTTCACTCATCGCCCGTGAAACAGCTCACAAATCCGCTGACACAAAAGCTTAGCCACTGGGGGCACAACGTCAGTGTCGCAGCCCGTATTGAGCCCATTACGCCGGCAAATCAGGTCTACGGTTCGGCCTCGACTGCCGCACTCATTGCCGCCGAGGGGCGGACCGACCTTTCGGCTGATTTTGTGGGCATGGTGCCACTCGCTAAAAGTTTTGGGACCTTGGAGCTGTTCCGGATTTATCGATCAACCTCGGCTTGAGAAGCGCACGCGGTATACGTGAAAGCCACATAAGACAAGACAGTCAAAAGAAAAAAGGCGCCGAAGGCGCCTTTCAGATATTTACTCAACCTGCACTTTAATAATTATCAATCCCATCACCGTTATTGCGAATGGGCGGATCATAATAGACATTAAACGCCGACCCGGGGTCTCCGCACTGGGCCTGAATCCGATAATTGAATTCGTCAATCGTCTGGTTCCGCGTTTCAAGAATAAGCTTACGGTCGTCAATAATATCCACCGCCAGGAAACCGGGGTTACCGTCTTCGTCACGCTGGTTGTTGTAGGCAAAGTTCGCTCGTGAGAAGTCGCCCCGTGCCACAAGCGCCGACTGCTCACGGAAATCGTCGCCAAACACCAGATCCTCTTTGTTGCTCGAGGTGCGCTTGGCAATTTGTACGCCGCTCAAGCGCAGTTCGCCTGGGTAGTAGATTTCATTCTCTTGTGCGTCTACAAATTTCGCAGCGCAGACATTCTCCCCAACTAAAACGAACGCGAGGTTGGGTCTGCCAATATCGGGGTTTCTCGCAATCAACTGCCCGAGGTCAATATCACCCTGTAGGAAATTACGGGGTAGGTCCTTATCGCTATAGCCACTTACATTGACTCGCGAGAACACCAACTCCTGCGCATCAGGTTTGTACGCCAAGCCCACCTCGATAAGTGGAGGCGTGTCACCGCCTGCGGCAATGCAGTACTTGGGTGACAGCGAGCCGAGGTCACGACCTGCGCCTGGGTCTCGGTCCTTACCCTGACCGGGATTAACAATAATGGGCTGATTGGGATTTGTGGTGCACCCCTTGGTAGGACACGTGCCTATACCCGTACCGGGGTCCATGACGGCGTAGTCGCGTGTTGGTTTCCCAACAAACTTGAGTTCACGCTTAGGCGCTAAGCTCGAATTCGCTGGATCCTGATTTTCCTGGTTGGGGTCCACCGAAACGCGCGGTGAAATGTCTGGCAGCAAAATGTACTGCTCGTCGTCAACACCTAGCACCGAAGAAAGCTCGGGATATTCAGCGGTAAGCACGCGACGACCGTCGACCGGAATAAAGCCTCCCGGACAGTTACCACCGACGAGTACGATCTCACCGACTGCAGTAGCCGAGGCAGCGTTGCTTAGAGAAAAAGATAGCGCGGTAACAGCGGCTAAACGAGCAAGTGACGTGACAGCGACTTTCGTAGATTTACGTTGCATTCTGACCTCCTTGAACCGTGTCTACGCAACTGATTAATTTCAAACATCAAAACCAAAGAGTTCGCGCACACTCATCACGGCGATGAGAACCAACTGGTGCGTCGCAATAAAACATAACAAAAATGACGTTAGCGAGTAGAGACGAAAGGGCAGGTTTTACACGTTTTCCCGAAAAATTGAGGAGTGTTTCACAACTCAAGCCCTTAAAACGTAGGTTTTAAGCCCTCTGATACACTTAATAACGGAGTAGCAGTTGGTTTTGCGCCAGTTTCTCGCCGCTCCCACCCCATTTCATCACCTTTACTTACAGCGAAGGGCGCGA
>Ga0181562_10000047_pt1 | contig 79925 bp, 53 predicted proteins | sample 011ome_26_FD_139344 | JGI IMG/M metagenome (GOLD analysis project Ga0181562, IMG submission 139344) | Coastal salt marsh microbial communities from the Groves Creek Marsh, Skidaway Island, Georgia - 011511BT metaG (megahit assembly) | ecosystem: Environmental > Aquatic > Marine > Intertidal...
TCAGTAATCTTGGCCATGTATGCGGTACTCGGCATGCAGCTCTTCGCCAATCAACACGGTATAACCGAACCCGCACCACGACTAAACTATAACACCTTTCCAAAAGCTATGTTGACTTTGTTTACTGCGAGCACTGGCGAAGGGTGGACAGACTTGATGTTTCACGGTATACTCATCACCAAAGCGGCGATTCCATTTTACATTACGTTTTTTATACTCGTGAATTACATTGTACTCAATCTCGTCATTGCGGTCGTGCTTGAGAATTTGGAGTTGCGAGACGTGGAGAAAAACATTGTGCAATCGAATGAGTTGATACGTCGAGCTGTACAGATGCAAATGAGGGATTATCGATTCGTGGATTTCTTTGAGCGTTTGCGCGTTAAATTGCGCTTGACGTTGAGCGGACGGAGATGGACCAAAGAGCGCGCATATGCATTGTCACCGTGGCTTGAGAGTCGAAAGAAGCTTGAAATTAACGTTGCTAAAGCGGTCGAGATTGAGATTACAAACTCGCTTCTTAAACCGAAAAGCGATGCAAAGTTGGGCGCTAACTTTGTGCTGTGCGAATCCAAATTTATTGAAGTCAAAGCTCCCAATCGACCTGGATTAGATATGGCGCCATCAGGCGTCGACAACGACGACGAAAGATGCGTGGATCGCTCATTCCGAACGTCGCACCAGCTAAGTAAGAAAGGAATCATCGAGCACGATGTTACTGAAGTGAAACCACGCAAATTGCCAACGTTGAAATCATTCACGCGCAGCGCGTCGTCACTAAAATCCAATGACGACGGTCGCGTGGAGATTATCTTCGACGATGCTGGATCTGAAGCAAGTGATTTTGTTAGCGGTGTCACGCTGCCTTGGTACATGTCTAGAGATTCCCTAGGAGTGTTTTCTCATGACGGCTCGACTCGAGTTTTGTTGCGCAAAATTCTAGACTCAAAGTGGTACGAGCGAGTGAGCTATATTTTCGTCATCGTTTCAATCCTGGCCGTGTTGGCGACTAAACCCGTAGATCAAGAAAACGAATATCAGCAGCAAGTCGACTGGGCAAATTATGCCGTGTTTGGGTACTTCTTCACAGACTTTTTGTTTAAAATTATCGCAAACGGGATTTTATTTACTCCAGCGCCGTACGCCGGAAGAATCTGGAACTTGTGTGACCTTGGCATTCTTGTGATTGATACAATGATTGTGGCGTGTCCAATTGTGCTCGGCAGTGCCTACACAGCATATTGGCACCGCGCCTTCAATATGGCGGCGCCTGTGCGACCAGTGCGCATATTGACACGTGTAAAATCGATGCAACGTCTCATCAAATCTCTAGCCGTCACTCTTCCAACGGTTGGATCGGTAATCGTTCTCACAGGAGCTATCTTTCTAGCATTCGCGGTAATTGGCGTTCGTGAATACGGCGGAACATTTTACTCGTGCAACGATGTAAACGTGATGAATAAATTGCAATGTGTTGGAACTTTTGTAGACGCCGATGGTTTCCCAATCGCACGTGAATGGACACGGGAACTGTACGAGTTCGACTGGATTGGTAGTGCTATGCTTACTCTACTCGAAACGGCATCTCTGGACGCGTGGGTGGACATTTTATTCTCCGCCATGGACAAAACTGGTGTTGATATGCAACCTGAATTTGAGCATAATTGGACGGCGGTGTTCTTTTTCGTTGCATTCATCTTGATTAGCTCGTTTCTGATGATTCGAACAATCATTGGTGTTTTTATTCATCAGTTTGGCTTGATTTCCGGGCGCAAGTTATTAACTGAACGACAAAAGCTGTGGCGTGACATGCACAACGTCGCGTTGGCCATGAAGCCAGTACGCGCGAAGGCGCTACCGCCGCGAGGCTTGCGTCGAACCTGCTTTACGATAGTAAACCACAGATTCTATCGATTTTTTGTGCTCATTGCCGTGAGTTTGAATGCAATCCTTATGTCATGCGAACGGTACGGTGATGAAGGAACGGTGTTCGCTCGAGCGCGATCGATTGGTGAAATGTGCTTTGTCGGCGTCTACCTCACAGAAGTGCTGCTACAAATGATTGCCGCCTATCCAAGTCTTGGGTACTACTTGTCAAACACGTGGAATTTATTCGAATTCATCCTCGCTGCGGGATCTGCGGCGACTTTGCGCAGCAGAGATGGTTCGCTTCGCGACCAAATTGGACGTCCATTTCGCTTTCTTCGCGTCTTTCGCGTCATCCGGCACGTACAATCGTTACAAATTCTCGCCAGCACGCTCGTCTTAGCCGTGCCGAGTATTTTAAGCGTCATGGGCCTCATGTTAATTTGGATGTTTATATATGCCGGCATAGGCACGCAGATATTTCCAAACGTAAAGCACGGCGTCGCGTTGAACAAGGACGCTAATTTTCAGTCCTTCGTGAGCTCATTTCTGCTTTTGTTCCAGGCCATGACTGGCGAGGGCTGGCGACAGTACATGTACGACCTCATGGTCACCGAACCACATTGCACGAACACAGAAACGTTTTCCAACTGCGGGTTCCCGGACGGAGCGGTCCTATATTTCGTAACGTACGTCATCGCCATGGGGTACATTTTCACAAATCTCTTCGTCGCAGCGATACTGGATCATGTCACATTTGGCGTCCTACGCGAAGCTTCGCTCGTGACCCCGAAGCATTTATATCACTTCCAGCACGTATGGAGCAAACACGATCCCAAAGCCACGGGATACATAGGCCAGCATAAACTCGGCGAGCTCCTCCGTGACGTCGGCCCGCCGCTCGCTGTGGAATTCGCCGGCCGACTCAACGGCAAATCCAAAGTATTCCGCGAACACGCCCACCAAGCGGCCGCTCTGTGGCGTCGAACAATCAAATACGAATCCATCACGCTGCGTGAAGACGAACGCGGAATCCCATTCACGCCTTTACTTGAATCTCTGCTCGCCGCGAAACTCGGCGGCGCCGCGCTCGCGCTCGACGTCCGCCTCGCGCGCGCAAAGCAACTTCGCGACATCGAAACCTGGGGCGCCGCCGTCACCACACAGGCTTGGATTCGCGGGTTTCTCGTCAGACGCGCGCGCGGTCGCCATCGCGCGTGCACATCTAGCCATCGTTAGCGACTTTTGGAGTCCCAAATCCAAATCCACCAATCATGACCATGCGATTTTGGGGGTCAAATTCAAACGTTGACTTTCTGTCCCACCAAATCGGTTGCGCCACACCGCGCCTGCTAACGCCGCCCGCGCGCTGCTCTCGCGCGCACGTCGACGGAGGTGTTCAAACGCGCGTTTTTTTGACGCGTGTGAGTATATATATATATCTATATAGGGCTGCTCCGCGACACGCGCGACGACGAGGCATTTTTGATTTAAATTTGCGCCAAACGGTGTGGAATCGTAAACGACCGCCGACGCGACGATGGAGGACGTCGCACAGGCTCGCATCGATGCCATGGGGTTGAGAGGGGATGATTTAGTGTTTGTACGCGAGGTAAGCGGTGTGACGTGACTATGTGCGTGCGTGTAAGGCGATTCACGCATTCAGCCGCATTCGACGTCGTTTGCGAACGCGGCCTCTCTCGCGACGCGCACGACGGACGCGGTTTGACTGACGAGTGCGGTTATGGTTGTTTCTATATGTGTAGATGATGCATCGACTGCGTGATAGCGAGGATGAGAACAGAGTGTTGGCTGATGCGTTGGCCGCGTCGAGAAAGGCAGTGACGAAGCGCGAGCTCGAGTCAGCCAAGTTACGAGAGGAATTCAAGAATATCGCAGATGCTAATGGAGACACCGACGATGCGAAGATGGAGTTGATTGCATCGTTGTTCGACAAAGTAGACTCGCTGACGACGAGGCTCGCGAGTGTGACGACGACGCCGAATGCGGCTGGAGGCGCGTCGCCAAAAGCGGATGGACTCGACTCACTGAGGCGCGAATTGCAACAGGCAAATGAAGAGCTCGCGCGCGTGAGCATGGAAAGAGATCGCATGCAGATGACGTTGAAGACTAATTCCGGCAACGAGTCCGGGGATAAAGAAACGCTCGAGAAGCTGAAAAAGCAACTGCGGGCGGCGCAAGATGCGAAGCTCGCGGCGCTTGCGGATGCTGCGGCGTTTGCAGCTGAGCGCGATGCTTCATCGGCTGAGGTCGAGCGTTTGCGTCGCGAGGTCAAAGCCATCAGCTACGGCTCACCCGTTGGCGCATCAGAACGAACCTCGCATGTGTTAGAGCTCGAGCAGCTATTAGTTGAGGCGCAAAATGCCATTAATCTGCTGTCCGATGACCGCGAGAATCTCCTGGGTAGATTGCGTGATCTCGAAGATTCCGCAAGTGACGGGAACATCGTCGCCGCGCGTCAAGCGGCGCGTCATGCCGCGGAAGCCGCGCAAGAGGTCGCACACGAAGCGGAGCAAACGATGATGGAATCACTTTCAAAGGATGAAATGATTCAAGCGCTGCAAGAAGAATTGGAAACTCAACGCGACATTGCCGAACAACGAGCAGATGACGTAGAGAAGCTAAAATCGATCGTACGCGACTTGGATGCTCAACGTGAGGGTTTGGCTCAAAAGCTTCGATCAGCGTACGGTAATTTGCGCGACGCTGGGCCCAAGAGCGGATTTGGTGAAAGCTCCATGGCGGCAAAGATGGCGATGCTTGAAGAAGAGTGTACGCGTTTGCAAGATGAAGCAGATGCGGCGGCAGAGAGTCTTGATGAAGCTAGGGAACGAGCCATGCGCGAAGGTGCAGCTGCCGAAGAGGCCCGGCGGCTTGCTGCAACGGCTGAGGCAAAGGTGTACAACGCGGCGCAACAACGGGACAGCGCTGAGGCGCACGCCCGGTCGGTTGAAGAACACCTTCGCGAGGCTGTTGAGAAAGAGAACAAGTTATCCATTGAACTTGCGCAGTATCGAGAAGAGCTCGCGGTTGTTTCCGATGATTTAGTAGCAATGACGAAAGAGCAGCAAGTCGTAAATTCTGAACTTTTACGCGCCACGAGCGAACGTGATGGCGCTTGGATTGAATTGAGACAGGCAAAAGCGGCACAAAGTGCCGCCGAGGCCAACGCAAAAGCCAAGCAAAAAGAAATCGATGATGTCATAAAGGCGTATCAAGAGCTCGGGCTCGAGAACCGTCGCGTCGTTGCAGACATGGATAACATGGAGCGTGATTTGCGTCGTGCAAAAGCCGCGCTCGAGGCGTCGGAAATGTCTTTGACGCAGGCCACGGAAAAGGTTAAACTTGCCGAAGCGGAGAACAGGGCGTACTCTTCCGATTTACAAGCATATCAACGTCAAGTGGATAATCTTACACATTTGCTGGAGAACTCACAGCGTAATAAGAGCGATGAAGCAGACTCATACGAGGCGTTGACGACGAAATTGGAAGCATCAAAAGCGATGCTGTTCGACATGGAACGCGCACGTGAAATGGCTCGTCGTGAAACTGCTGCCGCGGAAGCCAACCTACTTGTCGCCCGAAGTCGTCTCACCGATGCCCAAGGCGATAATGAAACACTTAAGCATAAATTGCGATTAGAATCCAACCGCACGCGAGAGCTTGAAAGCTTGGTTTCAGCCTTACGCACGCACGAGCATCAAGTGGAAATCGAAAGTGGTGATACGTCACAGCGCTCGGAACTTTTACGCGAGCGTGTCGGTGTGCTTCAAGAGCAGAACTCTGGACTACTCAAACAAGTTCAAACACTGGGTGAGCAAAGGAAGACGTTTGAGACTGAACTCGAACGCTTGCGTGCCATCATCGAAGGAACCGATGCCGCCGCACCCAGAACGAGTGGCGTAAGCTCGACGAGCGCATTAATGCATGCAGAAAAGCTGGTGAAGGAGCAGACGGAAGAGATTGAAAGTTTGAAGGAGGCTCTGAAATCATTACAAGACAAATGCGAAGCCCTCGAAACGGCTCAGTATGAAGCTGATATGTCTGCTAGTAACGCTCGTCGGGAAGCCAACGCAATCGCACGGCGCGAAGCCGAGTCACGCGCTCAGCTTGATGGCATGCGTGGTGAGTTACGCGTTGCCAAAGAAGCGTTGAATGAAGCCATGAACGAAGGGCCATCGCACGCTGACATTCAAAATCTTCGATCTCGTCTTCAAGATGCAGAGCGAAGAGCATCGAACGCCGAAGCAGCGCTTGAGAGCTTAGGTCAATCGCTCAGTTCGCCCGTTTCTTCGGCGGTAAATGAGGAAGCTCGAGTTCTCCGAGAAGAAAATGATCGATTGCTGGATTTGCTTTCGAACGCAAACGACGATTTGAACGCGGCGAGACAGTTAATTGACGCAAATGGATACGCGGACTCGAGTGCTTCAGACTTACTCGTACGTGAACAAGTGCGCGCTGCTGAAGAGCGCACGCAACAAGTTGAAGACGACTTCAACCGCCTTGTGGAACAAATGTCAAAAATGCAACCTGTGTCTGATTCCGAATTGGAAACCCGACTCCGTGAGCTCGAGGAAGAAAACGCACAACTGCGTGAAAATCTCGATGGCACGGAAATGGCCACTAGACAGATGCAAGATGAGTTGCAGCGCATTAGTGAAGAATACGCGGCGCTTGCGAGCACGTTGAACGAGACGTTGAGCGCCTATGGTGACTCCCCGTGAGGGTGTTGTAAGGTAGAAATCAGCTATTTATTCGAATAACAAGTATATTATTGTGCAATCTGTGACGGTGACAAACTTTTCCCATCCAAAATCGACAAGCCACCGCAACACGCCGTGACGAATTCAAAATATCGATCGCATTCACTCACGATTTTATTTCCAATAAGCGATAAAGCTTTTAGTCTTGGTAGGCATGCGAGCCAGCTAATCTCTTCGATATCAATTATCCTATTATCGTCAAGCTTGAGTTCCCGAATTGAATCCAAATTTGATAAATGTTTCAGTGTACGAAACGCGTTTCGTCGAAGTGACAGAACCTTCAAGTTTACGCATCCGTCGAAAGTGTTCGACTCGATCCTCGACAATTTATTGCCGTCAACGATGCATACTCGCAATGCCTTGATTCGATTTAATCCATCTAGTCTCGTCAAAAAATTGTCGCACAGTACCAATGTTCGCAGAGTTGAGCAACAACTTAGTGCCAATACACTCAGCGACGATATATAATTGCCGCTTAAATCCAAAAATATCAACGCTTTGAATTGATTCGTGCGCCCGAATGATGCGTTGATTTTGTTGTTCTTTAGATGTAGTCTGGCGAGATGTGGCAAACTTCCTAAGACTGACACGTCGACCAAATTATTGTGTTCCAACTTCAAGTGTTTGACATTCATGAACCTCGAGCGCGTAATCGCGTGATCAAGGTGCACGAGAGCGAGTGAGGAAAGATTTACTTTGTAGGCGGGCACGTCATTAGTTGCATTGAGCATATCTTCAGTTAATCGGCCGGTGTACATTTTCATCGCGGACAGTCGCGCCCGATCATCGATGTAATCGGCGTCAAGTATTTCCAACTGCGGCAATTTGAAGATTACGTAATAGCAATAAGATTTCGCGTCGCACATGCTGTTTCCGTATGTAGAAAGTATACGAAGTGTTGCAATTGACGAAAGCGCAGTAATGGTGCCTATATCATGAAGCATATTACCGCCAACGTGTAGTTCTCGAAGCGAAACACATTGGGCCAAAGCGCAAAGTGACGTAATGTTATTGTCCTCCATGTTTAAGACTGCAAGCTTAGACAATGTCTTGAAAGAGGTTATGGATAATTTCGATAACCCGCAGCCTCTTATGTTCAACCAGCGTAATTCTTTTAGCATACTCAGACCATCAAGACGTACCGTCGAGTTTCCTTCTATTGACAAATGGCGCAACTCCCTCAAGCAATTGAACCCCTTGAGAGAGCGCAAACTGTTATGCGCCAAGTCGACAACACGAAGTGCTTGGAACTGCACCAAGTCCGGCGTCTCTCGAATTGACTCGTTTATCAAAACGAGCTCCGTGACTTTCTCAGAACCGGTGCTAGGCGGGAAAGTGCGCCCGCGTCGGTTCACCGCGTCAACTGTTAGTGTTGTGTACTTTAGGCGCGATGACATACGTAAATCTTCATCGATTACTATCCCATCGAGTGTTCGTAATTTATCAAGCCGCTTCAACACGATACTGGTGTAAAATTTCGGATGTGCCAGCCACTGTCGATTTCCGCGTAAACATAGCCACGTTAAATGTGGCACTCGCGAAGAGAGCACATTCAAATCCGCAGACTTCCACAACCTGTTGTGACCCAGATCGAGTACTCGTAAAGAATCGAGGCGTGGAAAGTTTGTCAAGCGTTTTACACGGTTGTTACCAAGCATCAAGGCGTGAAGATTCGTACACGCGCATAGGTCAATCGGCACGTCAATCAGTCCGATGTCGTGTAAATTTACTGTCTTGATGTTTGCCGTGATGAGTACATCTGAAAGTTGACGTGTATAGACTGTCGCCGGCAATCCACAATTAGTAACAATTTCTTCGTAATTTTTCACAAAAGAATCAAACTCTGCGGCGAGCGAGTCAATAGACATCGTATGGTCCCATTCGGCTGTTGCGAATGCGAATCGCGACTCGCTCAGAGTCTCACTCACAAGCTCAGAGTCCCGGAAACTCTGACGCATCAGCGTCGTCATTATTTTTTGTGCATTTATCTCGCACATGTCAAATGCGCGCTCGAGCGCGAAGATGCGCTGTAAAATGGACGTGATGTCATCGACGCAGTCTGTGGCTCTCGCGCGCAACAATTCAGCTTCAATACCATGTGTAGCCTTGTGCAAATGCTCACGTGCCCGGGCGTGCCCTTTACGGTAAATGTGTCTTACGTAGGCACATCGCGCGTTGTATGCTAGTCGGCGGTTACCGTGCTCGTTCCGTGCGCGTTCGCGCTCATCTTCATCAATGCTTTTCCCGTCAAGCATCTCTAAATTCGGCATTGCGACCATGGCATACGAGCGATACCACTTGGAACGCGTCACCGAACAAGCACCGTGTACATCGTCTTTTAGCGTTAGAGACAGTACGCGAGATGCGATTTTTATCGCGGACCACGATTGAATCGGGTTCCCTGCAACGTTCAAATGTTTGAGATTGTAAAACGAGCCGACATCTGGGACGTACACAATGCCGTTACGCGCCGCGTTCAGTTCCGTAAGCGCGCTACACCGCTCGCATCCATCCAAGTTGGACAATTTGTTGTCATTTACCCACAACGTGTGCAAGCGTTGCAGTCCATCTGTGTTGAGTGCACGCAAAGACTCGATGGCGTTGCCGTACACGTACAACGCTTCCAATCCCGTGCACGTTTCACATCCATCCAACGTCCTCAACGCACACTCCGCCACGAATAATACTTTAAGCGTCGCACACGCCTCCAGACCCACTAGCGACGTCACCCCGCGCTGTTTCACAATCCTCAACGTCGTGAGCGACCGGTACCGCCCGAAATCCATCTCGGTCAAACATCCTCGCGCGGACGCGCGCACATCCTCCATGAAAAATTCCATCTCTTGCGCATCGCCTTCGCCCGCATCATCGACAACTGCATCGACCGAATCACTCATCATCCCCGAACGTATTGATTTGCGCCAGCCTCGCGCCTTAGGCGCGTCGAACTCACGCACTGATGGCACACATGAAGTCAACGCCGTGGACTCTCACATGTCCTGTTGTTTCCCAAAACATCGTCACGAGGAGCTCACACCGCATTCGTCGTCGCATCGCGCGCGAACATGCTCGCGATCGCCCGGCGGCGATCACGCGCGTGTGCGTCGTCCATCGCGCGCGCGATTCACGTCCCCGCGGACGCGCGCGAGGCAGAGAGTGACGTGAGCTCGTCGAAGGCGCCGTCGTGGCAACGGTGCGCAAGAGATGTTGGCCGCGCACGGCGGGGGGATGTGGACGCGTGCGTGCGGCGCGTTGGCGTCTTGACAGCGCCGTCGTTCGCGACGCGTACGTGCGCGGCGATGGTGCGCGCGAGAGGGATGCATTCGAGCGCGATGACGGCTTTGGAAGTTGGGAGGAAAAGCGAGCGCGCGTCGCGCTCGAGCGAGTCGACGAGCGCGCCGAAAGAAGAGTCCATGGGTGAGTTTGAAGAGATGCCTAGGAGCATGAGAGACGAAACTATCGATGCGAATAATGATAAGCGCGCGCTGACGGCGGTGCACACGGCGATTGGGTGCAATACGGCGATTTTGGTGTGCAAGTTGGGCGCGTATGGCGTCAGCGGGTCACCGTCGATGCTCGCGGAGAGCATTCACTCTGTTGCTGACATCGTGAATCAGATGCTGCTGCAAGTTGGAATTACGAACAGTAATCGTAAGCCCGATGCGACGTTCAACTATGGATATCGCCGCGAAAGATTTGTGTATTCATTGATTTCTGCGGTTGGTATTTTTTTCCTTGGCGCTGGTTTTAGCGTCATGCACGGCATACACGGGATTATGGACCCTGTGCCTTCAGAAAACGTGTGGATCGGTATCACGGTTTTAAGTGCGTCAGCACTCCTGGAGGCGTATTCATTGAAGGTGGCGTACGCTTCCTTGCGCGACAATGCCAAGGCGCAGGGCATGACGATGCGCGAGTTTGTAGCTTCAGGAAAAGATCCCACGAGCGTAAGTGTCGTGGCCGAAGATGCTGCTGCGGTTTTGGGTTGCGGAATTGCCGGCACTGCGTTGTTTTTAGCGGATGCTACGGGGAACCCGATGTACGATGCAATGGGCTCGATAGCCGTTGGTGGGTTGCTTGGCGTTACGGCGATGTACCTCATCAACAGTAACCGGTTGCTTTTGCTCGGCCGCTCACTGGGAGCTGATAAAATGCAAACAATCACCGAGCATATGCGCAGGGATCCCGTCGTCGAGGAGGTGTATTTTGCAAAGAGCGAGGAGCTTGGCGCGGGGACGTACCGGTTTTCTGCCGAAGTGGAGTTTAGTGGAAAGCAGATTGTCGAACGATATTTGGCAAAGAATAACCGCCGAGCCGCGCTACAGTCGCAATTCAGCGAAGCTACGATTCGCGGCGATAGGGATATGATGGACGCTACGCTTAGCCATTATGGAGAGGAAATAGTTCAAGCCGTCGGTGACGAGGTTGACCGCATGGAAAAGGAAATCGTCAAGCTCGAGCCATCGATCCATTACGTCGACATTGAAACCAACTAGACGTCGGTACTTGTATCGCTTGATCGTATCACAACTTCTAGCGTGTACTTTATTCACAAATCGCACTCGTGTAACATTAAATAAGAATGGCCAAATTTAATTCGTGCGCGCGCTTTGATTTGGCGAGCGCCGACAGTATCGGCGCGCGCCAGTCAAACTCAGCTGCTTAGTGTACGCCGCGCGCCTTGATCAAACTGAACTTGGTGCGCAATGTCAGAAGACGTGTACATATGCAACGCAGCGCGCGATGCGACGCAAGACGCGTCGATTGAAAGCCTGTTCACGTCGCTATTCGAGTCGTGGGGAACGCGAATCGCCGCGCTGGAACTTTTTGAGCGAGAGATTTCGACGACGCGGGAGACGATGCTGACGTCGGACGAAGCAGACGATGTCGTGACCGCAAGTACTACGACATCATCGAGTGACGAAACGTGCGGCATAGAGAGTAGTGAACGTTCTTCGTCCGTTGCGGTGTCCTCAAGCGAGAGTCCCCGGACCTCGCGCGAGCCCATCCAGCGGTTGGTCCCATTGATCATTCCAGTCATCGTCGACGATAGCCGCGACGCCGAAGATGCCGACAGCGAGTACGCTACAAGTGCTGAGGGCGGCGAAGACGCAGAGAAAACGCTTCGCGCACATCTTGAGAAAATCGTAGAAGAATCCACGGAACGCCGGCATCGACGAGTCCTCGTCGACGAGGAGCGCCGCCGTACCATTGACGCGGCTCGAGAACGAAGAGACGCCGGGCGTATAATCTCGCGTGCAATGAAACGATGGTATGACCATCGCGCGCACGCTTCCTTAGTTGTGCAAGCGCACTATCGCGGATGGGTTGCACGAACATTATCCACGTCGCTGCGGCGAAAGCGTCAAATTGTTGCGCGTATGGCACAAACGTGGCGCGCCGCATGCGTCCGTGCGCGACGGATCCGTGCCGCGATACGCATTCAAACATCATGGCGCGTCTATACCGCACGTAAACTATTTCGTCAAACTGCCATCCGGCGGGCTTGCGTACAGCAAAAAGTTGAAGAAATTACTCGCCGCTATTTGGAGAGACGCGAACGGTCACGGCGAGAATATCGCGCCACGCAGATTCAGCGCGCATGGCGGACCTACTTTCGGGTCAAACGAGTGTCTGTATCTATCAGCGCCGCGTTGTACATACAGCGCATCTGGCGCGGCGCACGTGCGAGACGTTCAGTGCTCCAGTATAGACGAGCGTTGGCTCGTCGGGACGCGGCGGCTTTCTCGCTCGACAGCGCGGATGAAAGTGATTTCATGGATTCCATAGGTGACGATGTCGACTTCTTGGACGACGTCTTTTCAATTGCAGAGAATTTGGCGGTGCCAGCACTCAACCTTGTGAAAACGAGCAAGTCGTCGACGCGCACGAGAGATCCGGGACATAGCGTCAAAAAAGGAGACGAAGAAATCGTCGGCGCGCGGTATTACATCCGCCGGCGCAAACAATTTATTCGCACGCAAAAGAAACGGCAGCGCACGGAAGATCTTAAATCTAACCCAAGTTCGCGACTGGCGAGGTTTCAGATGGGTTCCACCGCCACTCGAGAGAATAAATACTAGTGAGCTTTTTATTCAGCCTCAGAGCAGAGGCGAAACGCCACAACGCGATGCTCGCACACGTGCGGACGTCCGCGTTCGTCGCTCATGCGGTACCGCATAGCGTTGCGCGCATGCGCACGATCACCGCCGCCGTAGTCGACCGCCGAGGCGTGCTTTTCGGCGCGGCGCTCGTCGCGCTCACTTCTTCAGCGCCTGCTCGGGCGACGGCGCCCGCCGAAGGTTTACGTCCGCTGGACGAATACCTCGCGCGTTTAGATGGATGCATACAGCAGCTCGAAACATTGGCGACTGGCTTTGAGTCTGGAGACGCGTTCACGCCGAAAGACTACGCTCGCGCGCGTCAGTCTTTGCACGTCGACGAGCTCGGGCGGTTCTGGGTAACCGCGCGAGGGTGCGACAAGTACCTTTACGGGAACGCTCGAAGTCCTTTCGCGCGCGAAAAGGAGGATATGTGGAAGCTCATTCCTGAAAAGTCTGGCCTCGGGGCGAATTTGGTGCCAAATTTTGATAACGCGGACGATAAGCTGTGTCTCATCTATTCGTGCGTGAACGACCCAACCGCGCCGGCATCCATCGATACGTTGTACGCGTTAAAGCTCTTCGACGAGGGCTTGCGCATTGGCTCAAAGGGTGATAAAGTCACTCCAGAAGGATTAGGATTCGTTGCGCGAGACGTGCTCGAAAAGCTCGTCACCTACCGCCAACTGGTTGCCGACAAGGCCGACGCGAGCATGGTTGACACGACGTGGGCGAACCCGGCCTCAACGTCCTGGGGCGGCGTCGGCATTTGATTCTTTATATTATTATATTACAGTGTACGCGCGAGTTGTTGTGACATATTAGGTCTCTATCTCTCTAAAACTTCCGCAATGAAAACGTCGCGGTGAGCGGGCCGTGGTCGCTACAATAATCATCTGGCCACTCCCCACGAATCATAACGTCCGGCAAACTCGCGCGCTCGATGCGCAAATCACCGTCATCCCACATGTCTTGATCCCAACTTTCAGTCAGGGGCAAAATCACACGGTCGCTTGCGGAACAACTCATATAATCTGAAATGTCCATACTGTCGGACGGATCGGCGAGGCAGGCGGCCATGCCTTTTATGTCCATGCGCTCCACAAACTCGCCAAAATCCACCAAGCCGTTGCCATCCTTATCCAACGATTCATACAGCGCCTCAAGCTCGGCCGGCAAAAGCCCAGGACTCTTTTCCCCGCACAAGCCGATGTCATTCGCAAATTCTGCGAATTCATCCCGCGACAGCGTCCCGTCGCCGTTTTCATCAAACGCCGCAAACGCCGACACGTCATCCACTAAGCCTTTCTCGACAATTTTCGCGCGCACCATCGCGAACACAGCATCTTTCCAGCTCACTCCAATGGGCGTGATTTGACTGGATGGATTGAGTAAGAACATGTGATCAACGCCGACGAGTTCGCCGTGATGGTTCTTATGCGACACCCAAGCCTTCCGCTTCGCCGCATCAATCGTGCTATCCAACGCGCTAACAAACCCTTGTGAGGTTAAAAAGCGAAACACCCGACCATTATTCGTGCCGTTAAAATCCCCAGTGATCACAATAGGAAGTTTACGTCCACGCAACGCAGGTTCGTTGAACATTTCGTGCAAAAATCCCAATATCTTAAATGACTCTCGCAACCGTATCAGCGACGAGTTTTCATTGTGCGGAAACAACAAGTGCGTGTTCACGACGATCATCTCAATCCCAGCCTTCTTTAAACGAACCGCCGTCGCCACGCGATCGCCACAATCGTTAAACAACACGTCTCTCGCGTCCAACACCTCGACGTCGCGCTTTGTCGCCGTGAGCAACCCGTCGCACCGTCCCGAAGTTCTCCTCGTCACGTGCATCGCCTCGTATCCGCATTCTCGTAACCTCTCGCGCCACAACGACGCAATACCTTCCGATGCGTGCCAGAACTCTTGCACGCACACGACGTCGGCGTCGACCGAGGCGATTTCCGCGAGAGTCGCCTCGGCGCGTGCCTCAGCCGCAGCCATATCTTCGCTCTCGCGCCCGCTCGTCCCGCCGTTCGACGCGCGTTTGTACTCTGGACACAACACATTAAACGTCATGATCGTAATCGCATCCGCGCCGTTCGACGACGGCGTCGAGGACGGCGCCGCGGACGCGAAGGAGCGCCATCGTCGCGCTGCTAATGTCACAGATGACGCCGACGCCGACGTCGACGTCGACGTCGTCGTCCGTCGGTGCGCGCGATGCGGCGCGACGCCCCGGCGCGCGCGTTCGCCCTCGCGACCGCGCGCATCGCATCGCGCGACTCGGTGCGCGACGTGCGGCGCGCGCGCAGCCATGTCGAAGGCGCGCGTCGCAATGACGACACATCTGCGCGCGCGCACTCGCGTCGCCGTCGCACGCCAACTCGCGCCTCAACTCGCGAGCACTAGACATGATTCGCGCGTCCGCGTGCGCGCTGGCGCCCGCGCGCGCGATGGATGGCGCGAGAGACGCGCGCGAGAGAGAGACGCGCGTCGCAGCCGCCACACGCGGTGCGCGCTCTGGCGCCGCGATTCGCGCGCGCATGGCGGCGCGGACGCGCGCGAGCGCGGGTGATGACGACGACGATGGCGTTGATGTGCCGTTTGAACCGTCGTACGTGCCGCGCGCGCCGGGCGTGCGCGACGGCGCGTGGGCCAAGGTGGATGCGGATGCGGTGGTGGCGAGCATTCGAGACGCCGACGCGACGGCGAGAAACGCCGGGAAAGTCATAGATGGTGAGCCGTTCAGCCTGCTCGGGCTGACGTCGAGTGAGTTGAAGCAATTTGCCATCGATCGTGGGTTGCCGGCGTTTCGAGGGAAGCAGATTGCGGACCATTTGTACGCCGGGGGCGGAGCGAGCGCGCGAAGCGTCGACGACTTTACGACGCTGTCGAAAAAAGTACGCGAGGAATTAAAGGCACAGAACGTGCAAGTTGGACGGGCGACGTTGCATCACGTGGCGGAGTCTACGGATGGGACGACAAAGTTATTGTTGCGATTGTCGGATAATCGCGTGGTGGAGACGGTTGGGATTCCGGCCAAGGAGTATGGAAAGAGTCGCCTGACGTGCTGCGTGTCGAGTCAAGTTGGATGTCCGATGCGATGCACGTTCTGCGCCACGGGCAAGGGAGGTTTTGCGCGTAATTTGGCGCCGCACGAGATCGTCGATCAAGTGCTCGCGATTGAGGCGCACTTTGGCGAACGCGTGTCAAACGTAGTGTTCATGGGCATGGGAGAACCTCTATTAAACGTGCCTAACGTGCTCAAGGCGCATAAGGCTTTGAACGAGGAAATCGGCATTGGCGCCAGACATATTACTATTTCTACCGTGGGCGTACGCGGATCGATTGAGAAGCTCGCGCACGCACAGTTGCAATCTGTGCTTGCCGTAAGTTTGCACGCGCCGAATCAGGCGTTGCGTGAAACCATCATTCCGAGCGCCAAGGTGTACCCGATGGAAGACTTACTACGCGACTGCGAACAATATTTTATCGCAACTGGACGACGGGTGACGTTCGAATACACCTTGCTCGGTGGCGTGAACGACCAACCGGAGCACGCGAAGGAGCTCGGGCGTTTGTTGTACGCGAGAAATTTGGCGTCGCACGTCAACTTGATTCCGTACAACCCCGTGGACGAGTCTGATTTCAAACGTCCGACTAGAGCGACGATTACCGAATTTAAAGACATTCTTGAAAGCTTGAATGTGCCCGCATCGGTGCGCGTGACGAAGGGCTTGGACGCCGCCGCGGCGTGCGGTCAGTTGCGCAACGAATTCCAAAAGAACGCGATCGAAGGCGACTTAAAACCCGCAACGGTGTGAGGATCTCACGCCTGCAGTGCAAATAAAAAGAACGTTTATACATGTTGTACAACATTGTCAATACAAGGCGTGTGTCTCTACTTTTTTTAAATCAAAACTATTTCTTGCGTCCAAACCAACCGCGGAGCATTTGGCCGAAACCTTTCGCCATCGGGTGCTTGAAATACACGCTCTCGTACCCTTCCGCGGCGCAGTCCCACTGCTTGCCAAACGTATGCACGCGTTTCGTAGGCGCACCATTCGCATCCACGAGCTCGCCGCCCGCGTGCGTCCACGCCAAAATCGATCCGTACAAGTTGTAATACTTGACGTCGACGTCGGCGTCTCGCGGCGACGCTGACTTGGCCAGCTTTTCCGCAAACGCCCCCGAACGATACCCAATCGTACAATAACACACACAATCGTGCGCTCCCATACTATCACGCTTCGCTTCGTACTCCTCCACGCTCATCGCGTTCGGTAATCGACTCGTTTCGCGTTCCTCCTCGCCTCGCACATCCACGAGCGCCAACGCGCGCCCTTCCACCCCATCGCCGCCATCGCGCACGCGCTTCAACACCTCACTCGCCGTGACGTATTCCACGTCAAACTTGTCCCGAAACTCCTCGCACATCGCCGTCAGCGACGACATCTTCCCCGACGAAGACGAAGACGAAGACGCCATGCCGCGCACCACCGCGCCACCGCCGCGTCGCGCACCACCGCGCGCACGCCGCGCGCGCGCCGCCGCGTTCGCACCGCGCGCCGCCGCGTTCGCCGCCGCCGACGCCGTCGCGTGCGCGCTCGAACGACCGCCGTGCGTCGTCGATTGAGCACACGTGTGAGGCGCCGATCGGCGTCAACTGGAACCCTACGGACCTCACATTCGCGCACGCGACTCGCGCACGCACGCCACGAACTCGCGGCGCGCGCACACGACACGCCTGACCCGTGACGCGATCGTCACGTTCGTCCGCGCACAGTTCGCCGACGCGCACGCGTGAGCGCGCAGACGGGAGATAACGACGACGACGATGACCTCGATCGAGGGTTGCGCAGTCGCGACGGTGACGGCGACGATGACGACGGTGCGGGCGTCCAAGGCGCGAACGGCGGCGCGTGCGGTGCGATCGCATGGCGCGCGTCGCGCCGCGCGCGGGACGACGACGACGCGGGCGATGCCCGTGGGTGAGCCCGTGGTGTGCGAGCAGCACTTTCTGCGATTGGATGACTTCACGAAGGAGGAGCTGTGGGCGCTCATCGAACGCGCGGCGAGCGAAAAGAAGCGTTTACAAAGCGGTGATCGATCGTTTAAACCCTTTGCAGGGAAAACGATGGCGATGATTTTCGCCAAGCAGAGTTTGCGGACGCGCGTGAGCTTTGAGACTGGGTTTAAGTTGCTCGGCGGGAGCGCGATTTACTTGGGACCGGATGATATATCCATCGGCAAACGCGAGGCGACCAAGGATATTTCGAGAGTTTTATCGAGATATAACGATATTATCATGGCGAGATTGTTCTCGCATAATGATATAGAAGAGTTAGCGCATAATGCGAGTGTGCCTGTGATTAATGGATTGACGGATTACAATCACCCGTGTCAAATTTTAGCGGACGCGCTTACGATATACGAGTGCCTCGGCAAATTGGAAGGTATCAAGATTGTATACGTGGGTGACGGTAACAACATCGTACACTCGTGGTTGAACTTGGCGCGTGTCATTCCCATGCACTTTGTGTGTGCATGCCCGGAAGAATACACCCCTGATGAGAAGACTTTGGAAGAAGCGCGCGCCGCCGGGATTTCCACGATTGAAATTTCGCACGACCCGGATGAAGCTGTTAAGGGCGCCGACGTCATCTATTCAGACGTCTGGGCCTCCATGGGCCAGAAACACGAAGCTGAACAGCGCAAACGTGATTTCCAAGGCTTCCAAGTCGACGGCGACATGATGCGTGCGACACCGAATGCCATCTTTATGCACTGCTTACCCGCCGAACGCGGTTTGGAGTGCACGGATGAAGTGCTTGAGGCAGATTATTCCGTCGTGTTCCAACAAGCCGAAAATCGCATGCACGCCCAAAATGCCGTCATGCTCAAGCTGTTAAATTGCTAACTTAAATAATCTGCGTTGTTGTTCAGGGATGCGGGTTGTGATATTAATTTATTCGTGTCGTAATAAAAAGAAAAGTTGCTCCCCTCGCTGCCACACTCCGCGCCTCGCGTCGCAACCGCGCAACTTCCGCCATGTCTGACGTTGACGTTCGGCAGCTCCTAGAACAAGTCACACGAGGTGCGCATCGCATCATCATCACTCGTTCGTCCTCCTTCGTCGCGTGTTTCGAACTCTAAACGTAACGAGAATGCCGTCTGACAGCGAGTGTTCTTCCTCGTTCGTAGCCGTCAAGCACGAGCGCGAGCTCAGCGCCACGTGTCGGGAATACGACGAACAGTACGACGAACTCCAATGTCTCGTACGGTCTTTACAGGATAAACCCGTGCACGAAGTCATGGTGCCGTGCACAAAGTTTGCGATGTTTGAAGGCGAGCTCTCGGGCGGCGACACTTTATTCGTCGGCGTCGGCACGGAGTATATCGTCGAGCGCGATACTGAACAGACATGCGCAATCATTCAACGTCGACGAGAATTACTGCAGCAGAAGATTCGAGATGCAGATCACAACGCGGCGGCGATGGAGTCTAGATTATTCGCGATGGACGCGCTCGAGGCGAGCGGAAGCGGCGCCAGCGGATTGCCGACGGTTCTCGAAGACGAGGAGCTCATAACCGATGGGCGAGCGCGCATCGCACGTAAAGGCGATGGAAGCGTAGAGATAACAGAAGTATACGAATCGGAAGAAGATATCGCGGCGATTTCGACGCTCGGGTCGAGTACAGCGAATGAGCGTTACGACGCCGACGTCGTGCGTGGCGACTTGGACGACTTCATTTCGAGGTTAGAGGCGATGGAGATGAGTGAAACCGGCAAAAGTGTGGTCGAGGAAGACAATTATAGTGAAAACAATGACATAGATGCCGACGATAGCGATGTGGATATCGATGGCGGCGAACCTCCAGATATTACGTGTCCAGAGGACTTTCCCAAGTACGAGCGATGGAAAGCAAAACGCGACGCAAAGACGATGGAGCTCAAGGCGGCGGCAGAGGAGGCTCGTATACGCGCCGAAGAAGAACGCGAGAGGAATGAACGAGAGTACGAACGTAAGAACCCGCCTTTAAAGGCGGAGGTCATCGAGCGCGCGCCAGGAGAGCAGGTCAAAGACCACAACGCTCCAGATGAAATGCGTCCGATGTCCCTGTACCAACGCAAAAAACTCGGTTTATTGTGAGAGAGCGACGCTTTAGTAGTCACGTCCGAGCGGCGTTTGTAAAATGGATGATGAATTTGTATGTGATAATATTGTTACAGCAGCGCTCCAACTATTCGAAACGGTCAAACTCTCTGTCGAGTACTTCGCTCAATTTGGCAAAGGAGAAGGAATGCGTCAACGCGGGCGCCGACTTCGAAGCAAATTGCGTCACGCTTCTCGGTGAATCGTTAATTCCTAAGCAATGGCCAGGCAACACGCTCGACGCGACATCAAACTTCACCGCATGCTTGCGAGCATAGTTCATCGCGTACTGACCCGCCGGGCTCGCGATGAATTCCGGCGTGCCGCGGTTGTCGTGATTCGCAAACTCGGTGTTCTCCGTGTGCGCCATAATACCATCGCCTTTAATCATCGATCCGAGCCACGTTTTTTGCTTTGATACCGTCGACCACATTCGGCGGTTCATACGCATTTCCGTGAGCAACCAATCGGTGGTTTCGTCGTTCAAATGTTGTCTCAATACGCCTTCGAGCGCGACGCCGCCACCCTTGCCCTCGGGACCCTTGGCAAAACGCAGCTTTTGTACCGTCGTGGAATCGATAAACGCCGTGAGCGTCTTGTATAATCCATTAAATATCTTCGGTGCTTCGACGAAAACCATTAATTCCAGGCGTTCGGGGTACGAACGCGCGAATAAACTCAAACATTTATACGCCACGTTCGGGTTCATGTTGCCCACGCCAAACTTGTGAAAGTCGCAAATCCAAATGTATTGATCATTTGGATACGGCGGCAAAAACTTCTCCAACAACTCCAAAACCTGCACGCAATGTTCCACGTTACCAGCCGGACGCCTATCCATCGCCAATCCTATATCCGAGTACACCAACGCTCGTCCGCGCTTGTCGAACCCGACGTGCTGCATGTAGTGCGACCCCAAACTCTTCCCAAAACACTTCGTACAACACGACCTCTCGGGCTTCGCCTGCACCCGCCACTCCATCGTCGTACGCAATCGTTTCTTCGCAGCCTTTACATCGCCCTTATCCGCGCGCAAGAACCGCTCCGCCGTCGCGTACGTGCACCACGCGCGCGCATCCGCGCACGTCGCGACCACATCCTCCACGCTCGCCAAAACCTCTCGAACATCCCGCGCATCGAGCGCGTCGAAATGCCGCGCGTGCGTCATCGACCCATCCGCGCCGAGCGGCGCCGAGGACCTCGCCGGCATCGCCGCCCGTCGCCGATCGCCTGCCAATCTGCCTGGATGGATGGTCGCTCGCGCGCTCGGCTCGCCCGCGGCGAACGAACGCACACCGCGTTCGTCGACGTCGCGAGTGTGAGGCGCAAACGTCGTCAACGACGACGCGACACGAACGCGTCGTCACCGCGTCGTCGCGCGTCGTCGCGCGCTGGCGCACGGCGCGCGCACGTCGCGCGGTCGTAAAGCGCGCGCCGACGTCCATACGGTCGGTCGGACACACGGTCGGTCGGACACACGGTCGGTCGGACACACGGGCCCATCCATCCACCCCCACGTCCCCGTGCGCGGCGTCACTGAAGTACACGCAACTCGTCCTCCACCACCATGTCTGCTATCAAGGTACGATGGATGACGACGCGTGACGATGGATGACGCGTATTTTTTGTATGCGCACCGTCGTCGCCCGCGCCGTCGCGATCGCGCGATCGATGCGATGGGGCGATGCGATGGGGCGATGGGCGGCGTGCGCGCGATCGCGCGCGAGGGTCGCGCTCATGACACACGGGACTGACGACGACGACGACGACGACGTGTTCGTACGACCCTTTGGCGCAGACTGTTGAATTCACCGGCTTGAAGTCCGCCAAGTCCATGGCGGGCGGTGCCCAATCTCAAGGCTTCCGCCAAGCCGTGACCCCGCGCGCGGCGTCCAAGGTACGCGCGCGATCGATCGCGAGTGGCGCGTGCGATGCGAATGCATTCGCGACGACGTGCGCGCGCGATGCGAATTCGCGCGGAGACTGACGGTGCACGCGTCGTGTGGTACGAAATATTAGGCGTCCGTGGCTGTCGTCACTGAAGCCAAGATCAAGGTTGCGATTAACGGTTTCGGCCGCATCGGTGCGTGCGCGATGCGATCGCGAATGATTACCTTATCCCACGTGGCGCGTGCGATGCGTGCGATGCGAATTCGCGCGTGCGCGGGTGACGACGACGGGCGAATTCGCGCGTCGAGCGCGAATGTGATGGGTGAATATTGGTTGTATGCGTTGCTCGCGTTCGCGGTGGCGTTCGTGGGTGCATGCGCGCGGTGCGCGCGGATGAGCACGTCGCGCGCGATGAGCCTCTCGTTTTGTGGATAGGGGTGCGCTCGGGATGACTGACGGTTGATTGTTTCGCGTCGTGACGAATGTAGGCCGTAACTTTGTCCGCTGCTGGAAGTCTCGCGGCCCGGACTGCCCGCTCCAAGTTGTGTGCGTGAACCAATCCGGTGGTGCCAAGCCGGCGGCGCACTTGCTCAAGTATGACTCCATCTTGGGCACGTTCAAGTCGGACGTCAAGGTGATTGACGACTCGACCATCTCCGTCGACGGCGACGTCATCAAGGTTGTGTCCGACCGTGACCCGTTGAACTTGCCGTGGAAGGAAATGGGCATCGATATCGTCATTGAAGGTACCGGTGTTTTCCTCGATGGCCCGGGTGCGGGCAAGCACATCCAAGCGGGTGCCAAGAAGGTTGTCATCACCGCCCCGGCCAAGGGGTCTGACATCCCGACGTACGTCGTCGGCGTCAACGCCGACCAATACGATCCGTCCGCGACGATTGTGTCCAACGCGTCGTGCACCACGAACTGCTTGGCGCCGTTCGCCAAGGTTCTCGATGACAAGTTCGGCATCGTCAAGGGTACGATGACCACTTGCCACTCGTACACTGGTGACCAACGCATCTTGGATGCGTCCCACCGCGATTTGCGCCGCGCGCGCGCCGCCGCCTTGAACATTGTGCCGACCTCCACCGGTGCCGCCAAGGCTGTGTCCCTTGTCCTTCCCCAACTCAAGGGTAAGCTCAACGGTATTGCGCTCCGCGTGCCGACCCCGAACGTTTCCATCGTCGACTTGGTTGTCAACGTCGAAAAGAAGGGTGTCACCGCCGAAGAAGTCAACGCCGCCTTCAAGGAAGCCGCTGATGGCCCGATGAAGGGTGTTCTCGCGATCACCGACGTCCCGCTCGTGTCCGTCGATTTCCGCTGCACCGACGTGTCCACCACCATTGACGCTGCGCTCACCATGGTTATGGGTGACGACATGGTCAAGGTTGTCGCCTGGTACGACAACGAATGGGGCTACACCCAACGTGTTGTTGACTTGACGCTCATCGTCGCCAACGGCCTCGTCGCCGAAGGTGTCGCGTCTGTCGACCCGATGGATGCCTTGTGCGCGGATGATCCTTCCGCGGATGAGTGCAAGGTCTTCGATTAAGCTATTGGTAATTTCCAATCGCCGTTGACCGCGCATCGCGTCTGAATGAACCTCTTATTATACGTACACTGTTTGTAATCGCAGTTCACTGTAGACAGATTTGAACCACTCGCCTTTTGCCACGACCGATATCTCTCACGAGCGCCGTTTATAATGTTCGCGTGAGAGTGTGCTTTGTCTATCGTACATCATTACAATTGAAATAATCGAAATGTTCCTTGTTGCGCGGCTGGAGAATTATTGATAGCCGTGCTGCTGCCCTTGCGATTGCAACGTGATTGCGGAAATCTTTTGCGTGAGTAAATAATTAGCCATTTGAACCCCTTCTTGAGCACCGGTGATGACAACTTTCCTATTTGTCGTGCCTTCGAAAAAATCATCCCTATCGCTCACCTTGATTCGACAGCCGCTGGCGACTTGAATCTCGGCGATTGTTCTCCCGCCGCGACCGAGCACGGCTCCGATGAGTGAATCCGGAATCGTCACCAAGACCGAAGTCTCATCACTTCTATTATGCGAATTACGCCTTGCACCTCCATCGATGCTTCGCCGACCACCACCACCGTGGGGGGATATCGGCGAATGAACGCTATACGTACTCGGTCGGAGCACGAGCGTGTTATACGAAGGGTCTTCGCACAACGTCGCCGCCACGAGCGCGACCCCTCTCAAGACGTGATCGATCGACCCAGTTACGGTCAGAGTACGATCATTACATCCAGGAAGCATTCTGTCCTGATTGCTCAATTTAATATCCGCCTGTGAGTCCTCCACAAAGCTCCGAATTTTCGCGCCACCCTTGCCGATGATGCACCCGCACGAACCGTTGGGCACGACGAGCACCACTTGAGGTTGCCCCATACGATCGATCCCCTCGCCATCAGCCAGCAACTTTGACAATATCATGTGCAACACTTTCAAAATCGACATCAAGTCCCCGGACAGCATCACAACGCGATCATTCGTACCGGGAAACACTTCGCGATTCCTCGAGAGTTGTATGCGCGCGCCGGTTTGCGCCTGAAACTCGTTTATCGTCGCCCCACCCTTGCCGATCACCGATCCGGCCGCGCTGGGGGAAATTAAAAACTTCAACGTAAACCCTTCGTCATCTATTGGGCCGTCGTGCGACGCGCCGTGTGCGTACGCACCACCGAGTTCATCCACGTCAGCACCCCCGATGGCGGTCGTTGTCGCCGCGCGCGCACCGTCATCACCCTCCCGCGCGTGCGGACCGCCATCCGCCGACATCAGCGCCGCCTCAAATCACGTCAACGATCGTGTGCGCGCCCGACTGACGACGTCGCGATGCGTTCGTGTGCGCGCCGTCGTGTGCCGTCGCGCCCGCGCGGGCGGTCGCGGCGGATGCTGACGCAGCCACGGCGCGAGATACTGTAAAGATACGCACGCATACTGAGGCTCTACGTCATCTATATGATCTGAAAAATGATACACGTGCCAGGGGCGCGAGTGCGGGAAAATCTAGATGTTGTCATTTGATTATATGTAACGCACTGGCGTACTCGTACTGGAGCACGTGTCGTGTCTGTGTGTGGGGTATTTATGTGCCTGGGTGCGGCGCGAGGACACGACGTCGCCGGCGACCGACACCCGACGCCATTCGCGCGCCGCGCGCCGCCGTGGACGATGAAACGCCCGGGCATCGCCACGAATGCGTCGTCGTTGAAATCCACGAGCGCGCAGGGTGGGGGCGTGGGCGCGAAACGCGCGAAACCGAGCGGTGGAAACTTGCTCGCGAGCATCATCGGGGACATGAAAAAGTCCAACGGCGCGCGTCCGGCGACGACGGGCGCGAAGACGATCACGCGTGAAGACACGATGAGTAGAGAGGCGAAGGCGCTCGAGGCGCGAAAGAAGTTTGAACGGGATATTACGGCGAGGATTACGAAGGAGGTGGTGGAGAATCCTTCGTTGGATGCGTTTTGTGAATTTGAGACGATGGAAAAACAGTGGAGAAACGTCGTGCACGAGATCGCGGCGGATATGAAATTACACAGCGAAAGTGTAGAGTTAGAGAGTGGGGAGAAGTTTGTGATTGTGCACAAAAAAGCGGGCGAGGTGGAGAAGGATGTGGAAAGTTTGAAGAATGAAGTGGCGGCGAGAGAGCGCGCCGCGCGGTCGACGAAGAAAGGAGAAGGATTGAGCGATATAGCTCCGACGTTTGCAGGAGACTCCATTGAACTCACCACGGTTGGGACTGTAAAGCGTGATTTACGATCGGTAGAGGAGACGATTGCTGACATGAAGAGAGAAAAGGCAGCGCGCGGGGAGGCGTGACACCGCATCGCTCTATGTAATACTATTTGTTTGCTTTTGCTGTTTTGGCTTTTCGTATTAATAGCACACTCAAAGCTCGTCTTTAGCTACTGGTATCGCACTTGGGTTTGATAGTTCTCCTCGCTCAACCCTTGCGGTGAATGCGCGCACCTCATCGTCTAATTCAGGCCACTCGGCGACGATGCGCCTCGCGCCTTCTAATTTTGGTTCCTTTGTCAATGGATTGTTGCACAAATCGATCGTCTTTGCCGCGGCTTTTGTTTCGTTCCCGCACCAAGACTCGCACCACAACCACGGCTGCGGCAAAGAGAATATCGGTACCTCGTGCTGCGCGAAATTTGGCAAATCTTGGTCCAAATTGGCAAGAGAGCCTGGATCTCGAGACAGCTGGTCGTACATGCCGCGTAAGCGGTCGCCAGCCGCGATTTCTCTAAAGCGATCGAGATCGACGACATACAGCGCACTGATGTGATACGGTTTCCCTCGTAGATGGCTCGCCCAGAACCCCTGTTTCCAGAATCTAAAGCCTTCCATCTCTTTGTTGTTATCGCACATGGGCGTGTACCCGTACGGCGCTCCCTTCAAGTCCATGTTCCACAGCTCCGCCATGTCAGCGCGCACGATTTGATCGGCATCGACAAAAATGACCTTCTTGAGCTCCAGTGGGAACAGCACATCGAGAAATAGAATCTTGTACGCCCAAATGATGCGTTGTTTTTCTGTCTGCTTATTCAACCACGTCGGCCACTTGTAACTGATGAGCTCAAACTCAAAGTCGTACTCCTTCGCCATGTACGGCAGATAGTCTTTAAAGCTCGGCGAGAGCCAATTTTTTATAAACCAAAATTTTACTGGTTCTTTCGTCGAACGCTTCACCGACGCCATCATGATTTTCAAGAAACGCTCGTACAAGTGCCCAGAAGCGACGCTGAAAATATGGATGCGATTGTCACTCTTTTTGAATATGTTTGATATCCAGCTCGCCGGCCCGGTTTTCGCAACCAACAACACATCCGATTTCTCTCTACCAGGTCGTCTCTTGAGGTTGACTTCGAGCACACGACCACGGAAAGAGTCCACAAATACATCGACCGAGGTTGCGTTTTCAGAAATGCGCCGGTCAAACGCCGCTGTGTCCGTCAAGTCATTCGCGGCTTCAAACTTGAAAATGTTAGCCGACCGCCCAGCTCGTAGCGACAACTTGTGCATTCCAGGCGACGCGGGAAGCTGAAAGTATCCAAGATTCGCCATGACGATTGTTCCTGGCGTAGCGCGCGTATTGTCATCCTCGAGTATCATCTGCGTCCCGCGGGCGGGCTGGTGACGTTCGTCGCTCGCGTGCCCCGTGACGAGTATTGATTCTAACCTATACTCCGCGCGAATGACGCGATCTTTGGCGTCCTTCAGAATGAGGTTGTCCAAATCATACGTCGCCTTGTGTGTGGTGACCATCCATGATTCTGGGAAATCGACATGCATAGTCAACGTTTTGTGTGTCGGGACATCCGTTATGTGCGCCCCTGGAGACTCGATGAACAATTTGGGAGGGGCAACGTAACGATAGTACGACTTGAGCGGCAAATCCGCGAGATTTACGCGAGGATTTAGAATGACTCGAATGCACACGTCTTCTGACAACCTGTCGCGGAGAAGCGCCAACACGGGCGCCACACGCTGTGCCTCTTTACTCAGCGGATCAAGGATGGCTTCAATCTCCACCGCAGCGCCCGTGCCGGACTTGAATGCCGTTCGCTTGGCGTCTTTAGCCATGGTTTCGAGACTCATTATGCTTCGCTTTCGCGGAGAGCTCGCTTGCTTGACCGCGACAATGGCTGAGGCGCGAGAGACGATTCTTGAAACCGCGCCCAATTCCGCGTCTAACTCACCCGCGTGTACCTTTTTCATCACAAGAGCATGAATCTCACTCGAACGCTGCTCCATCTCAACAGCCGCCAATACCGCGAAATCGTCGGCGTCCATCTCGCATTGTCGAAATGTCAAGTCGAGCACGCGGCCATTCGCGATGACTGTGCACTTACTCTTGATACCGTAATGCGCCACTAGTCGCGCATGCGCTTGAGAAATCTCGTTCGCGCCGTCGTCGTCGTCCATCAAGCGCTTGAAATCGGCCGCGTTCAATCCAACAGATGTCGCCGCGTCATCCGCGTCGACGCCTTTGCCGCAAATTTCGCTCAAAAACAATAGAATCTTTGCACGCCGTGAAGGTAAAAGCAGTGCGGCTTGCACCGCCCTCGCGCGTTCGCCAGCGAGCGGCGCCGAGCCACCTGGATGCGCGACGGTGAACCGCACCGCCGAGCCCGCGTCGCTCAATGCGTACTTTGAGACTTCCGCAATCAACCGCGCGCCGCTTTTCGTATCAGCGTTGGCGATGACCACTATTGACATGGGCTTGAATTCCTCCGCGTCGCCTGCGGATGCGAACGTCGCGTCTAAAACGCGCTCAACATCATACGGCACGGGCGCGGAGTACACAGGCGGATTCTCGGCTTCGTCTAAAATCCATGGGACGTATTTTTCGCTCGCGCCGCGCGTGACGACGGCGCTGACGTCATCGACGCCATCAAACGCACCTTGCGTGAACATCGTCTTCACGCGTGACATCTCGAGGCGCAAGAAGTGATTGAGCATTGACGCGAGCGTCGCGCCGTGCGCCCGTGCCACGACGTCCCGCACGTATTCGCCGTTGAGCAACACCGAGGGAGCGTTCAAGCCTTTTCTCGACATGTCTCTCCGAACGTGTTCGAGTTCGCGCGAGGCGTCATTGCGCTTCGTAGATTCGATAGCAGAGGCAATGAACGCTTCGACGTCTGCGTCGACGCCGCCGAGTTGGCTCAGTATTGTGACGAGTACCTGTCTCGCGAGCGCCCACGTCGGCGGAGCGTACGTGGCGGGCGCAAAGTAACTCGGCTCAGACAGCATCTGGCGATTCATAGAAATCGCACTGAGGAAATCGCGCTGAGCTTCGGCGCCATGTGCGCGCATTAAATAATTTGCCGCTAAAGCAACGCGCTCGCCGAATTTTGCGTCGGAAGGGTCGATCCGAGTCGACACTGTGTTGTCGCGCGCGCCCGTCACGACCACCTGAGCCATGCGAATGGGCATCTGCGCTTCGACCATCTGATCCATCATATCGATCATATCCCACATATCGTGATCAGTGGGATCGAGAATTGCTACGACTGTGTACAAATTGCGTCGAACACGCGGGAATCCACCCGGGCTCGGCGACGCGAGGTGTTTGACATCCTTTGACCATCGCTCAAACTTGGGATCTTTTTCCACGTCGTTATAAAACACAATCGACTCGCAATTGTCAGTATTAATTTTCACCTGATTCTCCTTCTTTGGTATGCGCAGTAAAGATTTTGCTATCGTGCTCGGGAGTCCTAAATGCACGAGCTCTTCGTAAACTCCGACCTCCTTGGCGATGCTCTCCACGAGCGCGTACACGTCGACGGTGTCGAGCTCGAGCTGCTCGCCATTTAGCGACATGACCAATCCACCAGGCTGCATCTTTCGATGATTTCGACGCACTTCCTTGGCGAACGTCTTATCGATCGGCATGCGCGACAAGCTGTCGGCGAGGGATGGGAAGTTTTGGGACACGTCTACCAACGCGCTGATGGGGTCGCTCGACAGCGCTACGCGTTGCGCCGCTTGTATGCCCAAATCTTTGATGTCCCACACCTTGAGCGGCGCGTCTGATGCAAGGGAGAGTTTTGTTTTCATGTCATCGCGAAATAACTTGAGAGCGTCGGTTGATTCTGGGTAACGCGCGGCGAGGGTGGCGAAATTGAAACCGGCAACGGGTTCGTCCGCGAAGACTTCTTTACTCGCTCGATTGTCTTCGTCTTCGTGTTCTTCATCTTCTTCTTCGTCGCCTTCACCGCCCTCGCTCTTAATCTTGGAATCATCGATCGCCTTATACTCCATATTTTTCACCGCGAGCTCGATCCCAAACCCAGAAAGCCGAAGGAGATTCCCGTCGACGCCCGACGCCGCGCACGAATTCGCTCTCGCGCACGACGCGTCGAATAACACCGGGCGTAGTACGTAATTCAACACCCTCGAATCGCTCGCCTTTGCTAACGTATCATGCATCGCACTAAAACACGCAGTCCCAGGCGACGCATACAACACCGCTGTCGGTAACGCGTCGTCGAACGTCGCGTACGCGTGGTCTCGCTCCGTCCGCGCAAACGGCTCGCCTCGCGCCCGCGTAATCATTCCATCCATCGCCGCCACCAACGCCTCAACTTCGGTAAACACGTCATCGCCCACTTGAACGCGACAACACGCCACGCGCGCGTCGTCACCACCCGTGCCATCGCGCGTCGCGGCGTCACCCATGGCGCGAAACGCCTCGAGCCGCGGACTGTACGCGCGCGCGCCCATCGCCAACTCCATCACCCGCGCCGCCGCCGCCGACGGCACGAACGCCCTCGCCCGCGCGCGCACGTACGCCTCGCACGCGTCCACATCGACATCCGCGTCCGCGTCCGCGTCGAGCGCGCGCACGAGCGGCCAGAACCCCGCCCCGCGCGTCGCATCCGCCACCGCTTCGAGCGCCTCGAGCGCGCGCGACGTCGAGCGCCAGTTCGCGGTGAGCGCGACGTCTATCGCGTCGCTCGCCGCGCGCGCGGGCGACGCCACGCGTGATGCGATCGCGAGCAGCGCGAGAAGCGCGCGCGCGGCCACGCCGAGGCGCGCCGCGCGGCGCATGCTGATGATGATGATGACGCGCTCGGGAGTGGCGGCATTCGCCGACGCGCCGCGGTCAGTCGACGCTCGGTGTGCGCGCGGCGAATCGACGACGACGACGACGATGGTGTTTGGCGTGAGCACGACGACGTTGGTGGTGATGCTGGGCGCGGGCGCGCTCGCGCTCGGGCCGAAAGATGTGCCGCTCGTGGCGCGATTTCTTGGTCGAATCGCCGGTCGCGCGGTATCGCACGTCACGCACGCTTCTCGCGCGTTCGAGCGCGCCGCGGCGGATGCGGACGTGGGGTCGATACGTGCGGATATTCGAGCGTCGATGCGCGAGCTTAGGGGCGTGGCGACGGAGATTGAGGAAGGGTTGAATCCGTTACGCGCGGCGTCGGGGACGCTCGGGCGCGAAGGACGCGCGACGACGACGACGACGATGACGAACGCGTCACGTCGGACGTTGGGGAATGATTCTTCACATGTGCGTGCGCGTCAAGAAGCGTCGTCGGCGTCGGCATCGCTGTCGATGCCGGTGATTCCAGTGAGCGCGCGCGCGCTCGGAGCGACGCCTTCGAGCGGGACGTTTGGCTCGAGCGGCGCGGATATCTTAGCGGCGAGTTTCAAAGAGCGCGAAGTCGCGTTCAAGGCAATGAAGCTCATGAAGAGTGGTGAAATCGATGCGTATTTATCATCCACGCGCGATGGTGATGGGAAGACGCCGGTGGGTTAGATTTTTGGTAGCGGTCGAGACGCGCCTCGGAAAAAAGCGCGTAGCCATAGCGATAGCGAAAGAATTCACAAGTCTTGTTGTATATTAACAAAATCTTCAACACGCAGCGCATCAATTAGAGCTTATCGAGGATGTGTTCGGTGACTTGCTTTCTGGTGTCTTCCGGCGACGTCACCGTGTGACCGATAGTTTTTTCGCTCTCGAAAATTTCGTGGTCGTTGCCACCCTTGTACGTCTTGTCGCCGAAAAAGTGAATGACATCGAAATCTTTCTCGACGAATTGCAAGCAGTACGTCTTATCCCACCCTTGTGGGAACACATCGAACGAAATTTGCCCACCGATGGAGTACGTCAAGCCATAATCGGCAAACTTTTCGCGCAACACTTCAACCATCTTCGCCCGCACGCCCGCCTCCTTGTCGAAACGCTCAAACTCATCCCGTTCCTCTTGACTGCAATTGCGTCCAATCGGCGACACGTTCAACATCCCCGCACGAAACTCAATAAACGTCCCTCGCTTGATGGGAATGTCTAAATCCGCAACGTAATGCAACACAAAGTTTAAGAACGTCTTCAACTTGTCCTCGCCCAGAAACGCCTTCAAGCTCTGCTTCGCCAACAACTCCCCGTGCTTGAACGCCACGAGCCCATTCTCGGCAAACAAATAGTCGTACTCCTTCTCCGCGCCCTCGCCGAGCTGTTCGCTGATCTTGACTAAATCAGATCCGCCCACGATACCCACGGTGACTTTGGTTTTCAACGCGCGCATGAACGCCTTCATGACGTCGTCCGCCTCCTTGCGCGGGACGGTGAGCGTACCGTCGACGTCAAACAGGGCGAGCGTGCGAGACATGGCGAACAACGATGGCGGACACACGAATGCGCGGCGAGCGGAGGTGCGGCGGCGGCGGCGGTAGCGCGTCGACGAATGGCGGACCTCGTTCAGCGGAACTTTTATTCCAACCTTTGTGTACGCATCGCGTGTTCGGCGTCTACGGCGTCGCGCGCGACGGCGACACTCACGGACGCGCGCGTCGCACTACACCCCACCGTCTCGCGCATCGCACCGTTTCGCGCATCGCACCGTTCGCGAGGTACGCGCGCACTGAAGCGCCCAGCATCGCCGCGTGCGCGCGCGCCCATCGTCCGCATTCGCGCCCATCGCGCGTCGACGCGTGCCTCGCGCGCCGCGCCGCCGACGCCTCGAGCGCGACCCACGCGCACGATCGCGCGCCATCGCCTCTCCGTGCGCGTACTCACCACACCACCCATCGTCGTCGTCGCCATCGACGACGACGTCCGCAATCGCGCACACAGGTTGTCGCCCAAAAAGCGCATCACCCACACGCGCGAGCTCGTCCATCGCCGCCGCCGCCGCCGATCGCGCCAACGCCGATCGCGCCGCCGCCGATCGCCGCGCCACCGCGCGCGCTCCACCGCACGCGCGTCGCGTTCGCGCGCCGCCGCCGACGCCGCCGCCGAACCGACGACGCGAGCGCCGACGTTATCCACTAGCGGCGAGCCCCATGCGCGCCGCCGCCGCCGCCGCCGCTCGAGTCGCCACCGGCGCGGCGGCGTCGTCGAGCGCGCGCGCGCGATGCGAGCCTAGACGGTGCGTCCGCCATCGCGCGCGCGCGCGCGGTCGTCGCGCGGCATCGACGACATCGGCATCATCATCGGCATCATCATCGGCATCGACCGCGCCGACGCTGGCGGCGTCAGACCCGCGCGCGCACGACACGATGAGCACGATCCAAGAATACATCGAGAAGCATGATTTATCCAAGAAGGTTGAAGAGGCGTTAAACGCTGCGGTTAAGGCCCGGCCGGAGGAGCCGATGGCGTTCATGGTGCGTCGTCGTCGTCGTCGTCGTTAGCCATCATCGGCGGCATCGCTTTATCGCGGTATAGGGCACGTGTACGCGCGAGAGTGATGGCGCGTCTCGCGCGACGCGCGCGAGATGTCTCGAGCGCGCGTGCGTGCGTGCGTGCGTGTATAATTTCGTGTGATATATCGCGCGCGAGCGCGCGGCGAACGGCGCGTCGCGGCGCGCGTACGGTAGAACGAACGTCGCGTCGCGAGATCGCTTCATTCGTCAGGTTTCCGATGGATTATATTCCCTCTCGCGTGCGACCGCGTCGTCGACCGCGTCGTCGACCGCGGCTGGTTCGTCGATTGCGCATCGTGTTTCGCGTACTGACGTTTTTCTTGCGTTCTGTCGCGGTCGCTTCCGAATGCGCAGGCTGAATACATGGCGAAGCGCACGACGCCGGCGATCACGAAGATTGTCGGTCGTCAAATTTTTGACTCGAGAGGGAACCCCACGGTGGAGTGCGACGTGTACACCCACAAGGGTATGTTCCGCGCCATGGTGCCGTCTGGTGCGTCTACGGGTATCTATGAAGCCGTGGAGTTGCGCGATGGCGGTAAGGATTACATGGGTAAGGGTGTGCTCACGGCGGTGAAGAATTTGAATGACATCATCGCTCCGGCGCTCGTGGGGAAGGATCCGCGCGAGCAAGCGGCGCTCGATGAAATGATGTGCAAGGAACTTGATGGCACGGATAACAAGGGTAAGCTTGGTGCGAACGCCGTGCTTGCGGTGTCTATGGCTATTGCCAAGGCTGGTGCCGCTGAAAAGGATGTGCCGCTCTACCAACACATCGCCGACCTCGCGGGGAATGGCAAGTTGGTGCTCCCGGTGCCGGCGTTCAACATTATCAACGGTGGTTCCCACGCCGGTAACAAGCTCGCCATGCAAGAGTTTATGATTTTGCCGACTGGCGCGTCTTCTTTCCAAGAAGCCATGAAGATGGGTTCCGAAGTGTACCACAACTTAAAGTCTGTCATCAAGAAGAAGTACGGCCAAGACGCGTGCAACGTCGGCGACGAAGGCGGTTTCGCGCCGAATATTCAAGACAACAAGGAAGGTCTCGACCTCGTTGTCGAAGCCATCGAAAAGGCTGGCTACACCGGTAAGGTGAAGATTGGCATGGACGTCGCCGCGTCTGAATTCTTGACCAAGGATAACCACTACGATCTTGACTTCAAGACTGAAAACAACGACGGCTCCATGAAGAAGACGGGCGCCGAAATGGTCGCCTTGTACCAAGAATTCATCAAGGAGTACCCGATGATCTCCATCGAAGATCCCTTCGACCAAGATGACGCCGAAAACACTGCGGCCTTGACTGCTTTGGGTAACTGCCAAATTGTTGGTGATGACTTGACCGTCACCAACCCGAAGCGTTGCCAAGATGCCATCGACGGCAAGTGGTGCAACGCCCTCTTGTTGAAGGTGAACCAAATCGGTACCATCACCGAAGCCATCCAAGCCGTCGGCATGTGCAAGAAGGCTGGCTGGGGTATCATGGCGTCCCACCGCTCTGGTGAAACCGAGGACCACTTCATCGCGGACCTCGCCGTGGGTTTGTCCACTGGTCAAATCAAGACGGGTGCCCCGTGCCGTTCCGAGCGCTTGTCCAAGTACAACCAACTCATGCGCATCGAAGAGGAACTCGGCGACAAGGCTGTGTATGCGGGTGAAAATTACAAGCACATTGCTTGGTAATCACTCACTCGTGTGTTAAAAGCAAGCAAGCTCTGCACGCAAGCAAGCACAATTTAACGCCCGCCCGCGCGCGCGGTTGAGGGTCTCAACCCCGCTCTCTCGCGCGTCATCCGAACAAATCCACACACCACATGTATGCGTTCACGCGTGTTGTGGGCGCCACTCATGTTTGGCATCCCAGCGCGCGCACGCGCATCCATGCGTAGCTCTTTTGTTTTCTATAAATAACATCAAAAAAACCAAACACCGCCGCCGACCCGCGCCGACGTCTTTTGAATGAAAAAATCCAAAACCGCGCCGCATCGCCTTCGCCATTGGTCGCCATGCCCGCGAGCGGCGGCGGCACCGGCGCCCCGCACGCGCATCGCGCGGGATTATATAACGTATCCAACACGTGTTACTTGAACTCCGTGCTGCAGGTGCGACGACGACGACGACAGGGCGACGGAACGACGACGACGTGGTGTTGCGGCTGACGCTCTCGTTGCAATAAAGATGCGCCGAGCTCACCGCGATCGCGGTGCGCGCACACGAATGCCGACTGACGATGACGTTCCACGCGCTTTATGCGCGCGTTTCCCATTCGCGCGCGCGCGGTATAGGCGTTGACGCACGTGCGATTGTTTCGAGAGTACATTCTCTCTGACGAGGCGGCTGAATTTTTAAAGGCGCGACGTCGCGCGACGAATTCGAGCGCCGGAACCACCGCGACGACGTCTCGCGCGTCGTCATTCGACTCCATCACGGACATATTACAGTTTGATGATTCGTATAAGCGCCATAAGCGCAAACGCGTGGAGCAGGGAAAGAACGCTGGCGCGCGGGCGTCGGGCGCGGACGCGGAGGCCGCCGGGCGTAAGAAAATAACCGTGCGCCCGCCGGCGATGACACGCGAGCGTCGCGCCGATATGGCGAGTGGCGAAGCGCTGAATGTCTGTGCAGAACTCCGTGCCGTGATGCGCACGTTAGGTGATGGTGATTACCACGCGTTTCCACCCGTAGACTTGCTCCGCAGCGTGTGGACGCTCGTCCCGACGTTTGCGGGCAACGAGCAGCAAGACGCGCACGAGTTTATGCGCTTCTTACTCGACCGTTTGCGGAAAGAGTTGAGCAGCGGTCGACATGCGGTGAAGATGCGTGGCGTGGTGACGCCGAGGCGTAAGGAGCATTCGCCGTGTGAGGATGGGATTCCGCAACCGCCGACGCGCGCGCGGAGCTCGCGGTCGAGGAGCGGACGCGCGAGTCCGAGCGTGGCGCCGTTTTTACAATGCGACAACGATGACGACGCTGGGTCATCGTCGCCGGTGCAGAATGATGCGAGCGCTAGTGGAGACGATGATGGCGAACGCGAGGGTGGGTACATCATTGTCTCGCGTTGGGGTGCGAAGAGGCATAAAGTTGGATGTCCGTGTCGCCCATGCAAGTCGAGACGGAGACGAGACGAAGACGCCCAAGACGACAAACCGCGAGTGACATTGAGTACGAATTTAAGCACGCCCTCGGGGAGCGTGTTGACGTCACCCTCGAGATTATCACACGGTGTCACCGCGGATGAAGTCAGAAGGCAACTCACGGAGATGATGTCGCCATCATCCGCCGATGCGCCTCGTGCCAGTTCGCCGGCGTCGCCGCTCTCACGCCCGAAAGCCGAACGCGAGGACCCATCCGCGGATAAAATCATGGAGATATTTGGCGGTGTCGCCGTCACCCGCGTGACGTGCATGAACTGCGAATCGACATCGGTGCGTAAAGAGCCATTTCTGGACTTATCGCTGCCGATTCCGCCCGTCGCGGGCGTCGATGGAAGCCCGCCGACGACGCCGATATCGCCCTCATGCGAACCTGAAGTCGGCGAAGGTCCCAACGGCGAGGCTACGTTACAGCAATGCCTCGCCGCGTTCACGCGCAACGAAACCTTGAGCGGTCACGGGCGGTACTTTTGCGAACGGTGCGGTGAGGTGCAGCGCGCGACCAAGTCGACGAAAATTGGAAAGCTCCCACCCGTGTTGTGTTTACATTTGAAGCGTTTTACGTGGCGAGGTAACGCGTCTCGGGCGAAGATTACGAGCAACGTGGACTTTCCATTGGATAATTTAGATTTAGCGCCGTACTCAGAATTCGATGATAACGAGAACGACGGCGCGAGCGACGGCGAGCATGCAGCGGCGGCGGCGACGGAGAGTAAGCCGCGCCGAACGCCGCGCCGCGGACAATCGACCCCGACGCCGCCGGCGTCGGCGCGAAGACTGAATGCATTATACGACCTCACCGCCGTCGTCACCCACCACGGCTCGAACGCTGGAAGTGGACATTACACCGCGTGCGCGCGCGATGTGGATAGCCCAACCGACGGCGATTGGCAGCACTTCAACGATGACGAAGTCAACGCGTTGACGAATGAAGAGGTTCGCACGGGACAAGGGTACTTGTTCCTTTACACGCGCAAATCTATCAAGAGCGACGACGCAACGTAGGGCGTCGTGAAAATCAAGTATATGCACCATCATTAGCGTTCAATCACGATCACGCGGCATAGGCCCTCGCGCCCGCTGGAAAGAAATGTTTGTATTAAGCAAAATGCGAAGACGACCACACACCGCGACTCGCATGGCTCAACTATCATCTCACGCCCTTTGCACGCTCGCTCGCGACGCGCGCGTGAGTGCGACGTGTGCATCATCGTCGTCTTCGTCGGCATCGTCGTCTCCGTCTTCGCCGGCATCGGCGGCCATGCAAGGTGAGCTCGTCGTCGTCGGTTACGCGGACGGCGCCGTAGCCTTGTTCGCCGACCCGTTGGCGTTCGCGTTCGATCCGAAACGCGCGGGCGACGCGACGCGCGCGCGTCATGATCGCTCGTACGCGCCGACGTGGGTGAGCGATCCACCGCACGGGTCGTGGGACATGGATGACGACGGCGCACCTCGTCGCGGGTGCGACGCGTGCGTCGCGAGCGTCAACCGCGTCGTGCGGTGCTGCGGCACGCCGCCCGCAATAGAAGTGCTCGATTTGGACACTGGCACCGTTTTGCGCAGTTTGACGCTTCCCACGGCGTGGCCGTGCGTGGGCGCGTGCGCGGCGAGCGCGTGCGGGACGGTGGGCGGCGAGTATTGCTACGTTGCGAGCGCGACGAAATGGAACCATTCTGGTGATGAATTTCTAGGGAACGCCGCGACGTGTGCGGTATGGCGCATCTCGGATGATATGAAAGACACCTCACCGTGTGCGGTGTTCGTGGTGAACGCCGAACGGGCGCGAATGAGCGGTGGCATTGGAGAAGCGAAGACGTTGGCGCCATTCGCAGGCTTGACGAGCGCCGACGGCGTCATGGAATTCGTCACAGTGACCGTGAACTTTGACGAGCAAAAGGTACAAGGCGAATATATGAGGTATTCTTTCAAAGAGGACGCCCGGGGACGGGCGATGCAAGGAATATCGATTGACATGGGCTGGTTTCCAAAGCACCGCGTGGCGCGAAGCCGAGCGCTGGACGAGGACTCGCGGTCAATGCCGTCCGTTCCTGTGTGCGTGATCACGCGGCAATGCATAGTGACGATTTGGTGCGACGGCGAGTACCCAGTGCGCGTGATTGACCGCAAAGCAGAGCGATCGAACGACTCTCGTCGGTATCTCTTGGACGCGTTGCGGCGCAATGTCGAAAAGTGCGTCGCGAGTCCGAATACGAGTGCCGTTCGCGCCGTCGTCGATGCACGCGCATACGACGATGACGGCTATCTCGCGCTCGTTCTACGCGATACGCCAGTGTTGCAACCAGGTCAGACGGCGCACGAGTCGGACGTTGATTATAAATTGGTGTTGGTGCCCACTGGATTTAAGAGCAGCTCGGCGGAGCACCGAAAGCCGATGTTCACCTCGGCAAAGCCTTTAATCGACATCTCGGCCTCAACGTCGTGTGCAATTTGTTTGGAAGACACAACGGACGAGAACGTTATATCTGTCCCGTGTTGTGCAGCGACGTTCTGCGACGCGTGCCTTACGGCGTACATGTCGCTCAATGCCAATAAAGGATGCCCGATGTGCCGGAACATCGAGGCGTTTTGGATGAACGCTTCGACGGTGCTCCAGCCGATCGACGCCGTAGACGCGGCATCATTTGACGTTCACAATGCGAGCGCCATTCGTTCTCATCTGCGTTCCTATCGAGTGCTCGAACAAGACGTGTCACTCGGCGATTACGCCGAGCTCGACGAGCGACATTTGCGAGGCGAACGGCCACCGTTTACGTGTACAAAGTCTGGACGTGTGTGCACGATTCGCGAAAACACTGTAGAGCTCCGCGCGTTGACTACAAGTTGTAGCGCTCGCACCGTGTTCGCGACGATATAGGTAGATTGGAGGAAGCGCTCGACCGATTAGAACAAGATTAGAAAGATTAGAATAGCCGTCCGACGCGGCACTAGAATTAATACACAACGTATACCTATGGATGCTTCTACTTCAACTCGCCGCCAGCAACGCCGAAATCAGGCATGCTCGGCTCAGCACCAGCGTCATCTTTCCGTCCTCCACCAAAGATGCTCCCCCAAACGCCGCCGCTCTCCTGCGCCAATTCCTCTGGCACGCCGGCGCCGCTCGCGCCGGGCTCGCCCCCCGGTATATCGCCAGGCATCGCCATCACCGCCGGCGCCGGTGGCGGTGCCGTTAATCGCGTCAACATTATGCTAATCCCTTCAATCACCGCCAACAGAAACCCACCAAACGCCGCGCTTCTCGCCGCGCTCGGCAACCCGTACCGCAATTGCAAGACCCCACCCGTGAGCGCCCCGCTCACGATCGGATTCCACGGATCCTCCTTGTGCCTCGCCGCCACGAGCGCGCAATCAAACGCACTAAACAACCCTCCCCACACCGCAAACGACCCACCAATCCTCGGCGCTTCGCGTTTAATCGCTTCGAGACCACCGATCAGGGCGTAGCCTCGCGGTGAGTTGTACGCCCCTTTCACGAGGTTCACCACGCCGCCGCCGACGGCGCCCATGGCGAACGCACCGCCGAGGTCATCGAATATTCTATGCGGGCACGGTTCGCGCCCGTGGTCCACCGACGCCATGGTCGCGCGCGGCGCAATGTGCGGATGCGTTGGCGACGTCACAGCCCTAGGCTTCACGCGGCGACGAAAAATAGTAATCAATTCGCCCGCACCGCACAGCGCGACGCTCGTGGCGCGCGCGCACGGCGAGGGAAAAATGCCAGACGAAATCGCCGACGCGAACGCGAGCGCGGCTGAGGGCGCGGGCGCGCCCGAGGTGACGCAATCGGCGGCTAAAAACGCGAAGAAGGCTGCGGAAAAGCAATCCAAGAAGCGCCCAGACCCGGATGGATTGGCGGAAATCGCGCGGGGGATGGAGGCGATGAGCGTGAAGGACTTTGCGACGGCGAAAGCGTGCTTTGAGCGCGCGGAGGTGATGTGCGCGAACTCGAGCGTGAAGGGTGAGGGTAAGGTGAAGGCGCCCAAGGAGAAGAAGGAGACGCCGACGGCGGCGGCGCCGACGGCCAAGCAAGACGCTTTGGATGCGACGCATTTGCCTAAACCGGGAAGTGCGGGGCACGTCACGGCGAAGATGAAGGAGAATTTACCGCCAGGGGCGACGAACTATGCGATTAACTCGGTGCAATCGATGGCGGAACATTTGAGAGAGACGGGTGGACGCTGGCGGACGCGCTTTCCGCCCGAACCGAATGGATACTTGCATATCGGGCACGCCAAGGCGATGTATTTTGATTTTGGCGTCGCTCGTAAGCACGGTGGCGAAACGTTTCTGCGTTTTGACGACACCAATCCTGCGGCGGAAAAGCAAGAGTATATTGATAGCATCATCGACTCGGTGTCGTGGTTGGGACACGAACCGGTGAAGACGACGTATTCGAGCGATTACTTTGATCAACTGTATGAAATGGCTGTTAATTTGATTGAAAACGGAAAGGCGTATGTGTGTTTTCAAAGTAAGGAGGAGGTCTTCAAGTCGCGCAAGGTGATTCAATCGTTCCAGCAAATGTGTGCTGAAGGCAATTTGCCGCGCTACGAGACGCCGCTTCCAGAAGGCGCGGAGAGCCCGTACCGAAACGCAAGCGTCGAGGAAAACTTGCAGTTGTTCGAAAAGATGAAGAATCGTGAGTTCAAAGAGGGCGAGTGCTGCCTTCGCATGAAGGGTGATTTGCGAAGTGATATCCCGAGTATGTGGGATCTCGCGGCGTATCGCATCAAGTATGAAACGCACCCTCACTCTGGCGACAAGTGGTGCATCTACCCGACGTACGATTACACGCACTGCCTTGTCGACAGCTTGGAAAACATTACACACTCTCTCTGTACTTTGGAGTTTGAAACGCGACAGGCGCCGAATGGGTCGTATTATTGGCTCTTGGACGCGCTCGACGTTTACAAGCCGGTGACGTGGGAGTTTGCGCGCTGCAACATCACGTACAATGTCATGAGTAAGCGTAAACTTAACATGCTTGTCACCAAGGGAATTGTTAACGGCTGGGACGATCCTCGCTTGCTCACTCTTGAAGGTCTGCGTCGACGTGGTTACACGCCTACGGCTATCAACAGCTTTTGCGCGGGTTTGGGTGTGACGCGAAATGACAACACGCAGCCGTTGAGTCGTCTCGAAGGAGCGATTCGTGACGAGTTAAAGGATAGCGCGTCGCGCTATTTTGCCGTGCTTGAGCCACTCAAGGTGAATATTACGAATCACCCGGGTGGTGACCTCATGTGCGAAGCTCCGGTTCACCCTTCGTTTGCCGAACGCGGCATGCGCAACATTAACCTCACGTCGACGATTTTCATCGAACAATCCGATTTCAAAACCGCAGACGTTGACGGTTACTACGGGTTGGCTCCAGGCAAGACCGTGCGTCTGCAGTTCGGTTATAACATCACGTGCACGGGCATGAAGCAGAACGACGACGGGTCTGTTGCCGAAATTGACGTCACCATCGACATGGAGTCGCGTGCCGCCAAACCACCAAAGGGTATCTTACACTGGGCCACGCCAGCGTTCGTCAAAGGCGAGGTGCGCTTGTACGACAAACTGTTCTCAGTTGAAATTCCAGGCAAGGCTGAAGGTACGGTCGCGACGGAAGACACCGCCGCCAACGCGGACACGCCCGCCGTCGACGACGAGGACGAAGACGGCGAAGAGACGGATAAGGTTGACTGGTTGTCTCAAATTAATCCTGACTCTTTGATCATCCACAAAGAAGCTCTTCTCGAGCCTGGATTGATGGAATTTGCCTCGAAGCCACTCGCGACGAACGTGCAGCTCCAGCGTCTTGGTTTCTTCACGTTTGATAAGGATAGCACCGCCGAACACGCCGTGCTCAATCGCACGGTGATGCTGAAGGAGTCGACCGCCAAAGCAGCGCTCAAATGAACAACACTAGATAGCTAGATGCGATAGAAAGCCAACGGTAAACGCGTATTCGTATTAGATGAGTATTAATAATGAATCTTTGAGCGTTTCGATGATAATGCTGGTGGTAATAAGTTGTCCTTTGTCTTGTGAGCACATTTCGGTGAATTCGTCAAAAAGAACTCTACTTTTTGGCGGGGAAGAATTCGGCGTGGATGGCCCGAACGGCATCGGAACCCTGGGCCTGATCCACAAGCAATGAAATGTTCGTCTTGGAAGCGCCTTGAGAAATCATTTTAACTTTGACATCCGCCGCCCGCAGCGCCTTGAACGAGCGCTCCATGATTTCGTTGTTTCTTTCCACGTTGCCAATGAGAGACAAGATGGAGTGACCCGTGCTGTACGACACGGAAGCGATACCTTCGTTTTCGAAATCTTGGACCAATTTGTCGAGCTCTTCCTTGGCTAAGTCTCGGCTCCAAAGCTTGGCCGGGTCTAATGTAAGAGACACACTCACTTCAGACGTTGCGACGACGTCGACGGAAATGCCATTCGTCGCCATGATGTTGAACACCTTGGCGAGGAAACCAAACTGGCCTAGCATTCGCGTAGATGTGATGTCAAGCATAGTGACGTTCTTTTTTTGTACGATACTCGTCAGTAACCAGTCGGCGTGTAAGTCGTCGGCGCGGGAGTGTCCAATAACCGTACCCGGCGCGCGAATGTTGTATGAGTTCTTCACGCGAACACACAACTCATCGGAGTCCATAGCCGGACGCATCGACTGTGGGTGCAAAACTTGAGCACCAAAGTATGCCAACTCTGTGGCTTCTTGGAAGCTCAAAAACGGCATGGGAACAGTGCCTTCAACTTCGCGAGGATCAGCAGATAAGACGCCGTCGACATCCTTCCACACTTGCACCTCCTTGAGCCCAAGCGCCTTTCCGATAACCGTCGCCGTCAAGTCGCTCCCACCCCGACCGAGCGTACAAATCGCCCCAGTCTTTATCCCTCTCCCCAAAAACCCAGTGAACACGCGCACGATGGGCTTGGCCCCAGGTGGGAGCGTCAACCTCGCCTTGGTTTTCTCGTACGTCTCATCCAAAATGCTCCCGTTTTCATAGTCATCCGTCGTCACGAAGACATCATCCGTGCTATCCACTTGCTCCGAGTTCACCCCTAACGATCGTAAATACGCCGCAAAAATCCTCGTCGACATCCTCTCGCCGAACGACACCAACAACGCCCGCGTTCTCGGCGTCACTTCTTGCATCAACGCGATACCCGTGCACACTTGCTCCAACTTTTTCAACAACCCTCGCACGTCCTCGCGCGTCTCTTCATCCGTCCCGAGCGCATCCATAGTATCCATATGCAACGCCCGAACCGCCTTAATCGACTCAAGCGCGCGAACATCCTCCTTCGTATCGCACTTTAGCGCGCTCTCGCCCGCCATGAGTAAGTTATTCGTCGTCTTCCCCATCGCCGACAACACGAGCACGGGCATGTGCTCGGGAAAGCTCATCACGATCGTCGCCACCTCGCGCATGCGCGCGGCGTCAGCCACGGACGAGCCGCCAAACTTCATCACCACCGAATGCTGCTCCAGCCCCGCGCCGAGCACCACGGGCGCGGGCGCGTTCGCCGCGGCGGCAGACGCGCGCGCGCCGCGCGACGCGGCGGCGCACCCATCCGCGCGGCGTCGGGCGCAGCGCGATGCGCGCCATGGCGCGCGCGTCACGGTCGGTGCGGCGCGCACGGCGCGTGCCATGGCGTGCGTTGCGTCCATCCCGCGCGAGCGTCGGTCGCCACGGCGTGCGCGCGGCGGTGTGCGGGCGCGGAACAGGCAAAACGCGTCATTCGGGCGACACTTTTAAAAACACGTGGTCGAGCTGTCACCACGGCATTCTCGCGCGCGATGACCGACGACGACGACGACGCGGATGACGCGCGCGACGTCGTGGAGCTTCGCGCGCGCGTGCGGACGCTGGAGGAAATCGTGCGCACGCTCGGGGCGCGCGCGGCGAGGCTGGATGGCGACGCTAAGGCGAGCGCGAGCGCGGAACGACAGGCGATGATGCGCGCGGATGATGCGGAGAGGGCGGTGTCGCGCGAGACGCAGGCGAAAGAGGCGTGTGCGCGAGCGCTGGAGGCGGAGCGCGAGAGGGCGGATGTGGCGACGCGGGCTAAGGAGGATGCGGAGCGCGAGGCGCGGCGGGCGAAGGAGGATGCGCGGAGGTGTAAAGAGGCGAGGAACGCCGCGCGGGACGAGTTGAAACAAATGCAAATGGCGCGCGGACGGAGCGTGGATGCGGTGCGCGAGGATTGGGTACGTCGAGAGGAGGAGCTCACACGGCGATGCGAGGCGTTGGAGTCGGCGTTGACGTCGACTCGGGCGGAGAATGAAGAGCTACGTCGGCGGGCGACGTCGGCGGAAACGCACGTGGTCGAGGTGAATAGACGTATAACGGAGACTGAACGCGACCTGGAAGCGATGAATGATGCCATAGTGCACGCGACGGATGATGATGATAGGGCGCGCGAGGACAGGTTGGTTGAGCTCGAGACGACGAGAGCTGAACTCGAACGAACGCTCATGCGCGTCACGGCTGAGGCGACGACGGCGTCGGGAGAGTTGGAAAAGCTTCGCATCGCGGTGAATGGCGGCATGCCCGAATTGGCGAATCTACGCGCGCAATTGGATGCCAAGGAGGTGCGAGAACGCGATTTAGTCGCCGCTTTACGATATGAAGAGCGATTAAAGGACGAGGCGATTCGCGAAATGCATCGCGCGCGCGCGGCGGCGAGCAAAGCGGAAGCGTACGCGTCTAAGCTGAGCGCCAAGTCGTCACAGACGCAGGCATTGGCGACGGTGATTCAGTCACTCGGTGATAGTTTATTTGACGGTTAAAACTCTAGATATGTTTGAGCGCAAACGCTTGTGCTGTGTTCTCAACAATATTTGTATTCTATGTACCGGTACCGTAGCTCCGTAGCGCTCCGTAGCTCCGTGTAATCTATGGTAGCTCGCGCGTTTTGTTGACATTACTTTTCAGTAATGGCGTCGTAGTGCACTGGCGAAATGTAAGATATAAATACCATACGTTTCGTTTGTTTCACCTCTGGCTCGTACACGAGGTACCAATTCGCCGCCGTACTTTGCACGACGTGAATCTTCATCCCCAATACGTCGCACGCCGCGCGCAACGTGAGTTCATCGCCCCACGTACGGTCGCGTTTCATCTCTCGAAGCCACTTATCGAACGCTTGCGGGCTATCAAAGTAAATCTCAAACTCTCCGCGACGCTTTTCAATATGCTCTGTAGCTAATCTTCTAACAACCGAATACTGCTCGGCGTCCTTGTACACGTTCCACGCGAGCGCGCGAAACTGACAATTCCCATCGCCCTCCATCTTGACGCGCGCCATGCTACACTCATCAAGACGCACGTCGAGCGCCTTGACACCCTCCTCCAAGCGCCGTTTCTTTTCCGACGACGACGCGCGTTCGAGCTCGCTTTTTTCGAGCAATAACTCGCTCATCCGCGCGCTCGTCGTCGTCGTCATCCGCCGCACCACGCGCAGCTTCGTCTTCGCCGTCTTCCAATTATCCTTGGCGTTCGCCGCCTGCGCCCTGGCCACGATCGTCGGCGTCGCGCGACGCTCGAGCGCGCGCGATAATCGGCGATCGAGCGCCCTCATCGTCACGTCATCATCCATCGCCCGTCGCGTGGACGCCCCAGCCCCGGCTGGCGCCGCGTGCGCGTGCGCGTGCGCGTCGTCATCCGCGACCGTCTGTCGCGCGTCGCAGCACCCCATGACGTCCTCGCGCGCCGGGTGTCGTCGCGCAGGCGGGCGCGCCATGCAATGACCGTTACCTGTGTCCCTCACACCGCGCACGCGCGAGCGCCATGCCGCCGCGATTGACATACTTGGACCTCAAAGGCATCGCCGAGCCCATACGGCTGGCGTTTTGGATCTCGGGCGTGGAGTTCGAGGACGTGCGCGTGTCGTACGACGAGGTCAAGGCGTTGCGAGCCGCGAAGGCGTTGCCTTTCGGGCAGGTGCCGATGCTCGAGTGTAACGGCGAAACGTATTCGCAATCGGCGGCGATTCTGCGCCACGTCGGGCGAATGACGAAGATGCTTCCCGAACCTAACGACGCGCACGCGCTGATGCGCGTGGAGATGTTGCTCGAGGGCGTTCGAGACGTGATGACTTTATTCCAGGCGATTTGGTACGAGAACGCGCTTCCTCGCGCGCCCGACGGTGAGCGTCCGATTGAGACGATGCTCACCCCTGAGCAGCTCGAAGCGACGCAGAGACTTGTGAATGATGTGTACTTGCCGTATAGACTCGATCAGATTGAGACGATGCTGGCGTCGTCCGTGGGTGGCGGGCCGTTTGTCAACGGCGCAGAAGCGAGCGTGGCCGATGTGAGCGTGTACGCCTTGATGGATGGGCTGTACGATGGATCGTACGCTAAAGGCGTGAGGAAAATTTCTAGAGATGCCTTTCCGTGTATTAATAGATTGGTGGAGGCTATCGCAGCGTTACCGCAAGTCCGCGAGGCGAACGCGCGAAACGCCGCGCGATACGATGCGAAATAGTCGCGTCGCGCGTTCCGACGCGCGTAGTAGTAGTAACCTTCAAACCGCGACGCACGCGAACACGCGGGATGTTAAACAGCGATGACCCATACATGATTAAGAAGCGTCAGAAAATTGCCAAGCTCAAATCGAAGGCTCATGATGCAAAGCGCTGGTACGGGCTTGATGAGTTGCTGACGTGCTTTGAACGCGCCATGCACATGGAGGACAAAGTGCTCACGGGCAGACTCTGGCTGAACTCGAAAGCGCGCGCAAACGACCCATACGAGCTCCCACCTTCGTACAATATGATGCCTATACCTACTCCTTCCGGCCGTGAAAAGTTATATGTTGGCGTGATTAAGCCTGCTTCACCGGATGTCATCGAGCATTGCATGAATAACGCGTTTACGAGGTACAAATCGTACATCAAGCTTTTGGATACGAGTTTGTCTGACAAGACCACTTTCGCCAATCGGCAAGCGATTAGACGAATGGCGAGGTTACAATTCGACAAATATGCCTCTGAATTCGATAATAAAAGGCGCACCGCGCGTGACTTCATATCTGATGTGCATAACGACGCTATGATTAGACTGGGCTCGCCATTCGAGACGCATCCATACGAGGTCCAAGCGGTTACCAGAGCCCTGTTTCAAACATCGATTACAAAGGAAAAGAACTCGAAAGAGTTTATCGATTTACTCAAGTTTGCCATTCAATTCGATTGGGCGGAGAAGTTAAACTTCATAATAGGTACCGAGTTGTTTGAATGCGTTACGCTGTTGCAGGACATGGAGCGTTTGCTCGACGTTCTCGAGGATCCCAAGGTCTTCCGATCCGGCACGTACCCCTCTCGCGCCGTTCCTGTCGGACTCGGCACACGTGATATCGCCGCAGTCAATCATTTTTACATCGATCGTTACCATCAGAAGGCTGATGCCCTTCTCGGAGCTCGCCAGTTCATGTGTATGTACGCGTTCTACTGGATGACCCAAGCCGCGCGCCTCGGCCTCGTCATAGACAAATCAGCGTCTTCGTCGAGCGCCTCGTCCGGAAACGAAAGCGCACCACTCGATGAATTGATTCCACGCCACCAAACACGCACTAAAACGATTTTGCGTGGCAAGCTACGCCACCGCTGAGCAAATGCTCGAGCAAAGTGACATGCTAAGTCAAGCTAGTGAAAGATGAATCGACATGTCCAAACGACCGCATATACACATCGCCAGATCGCGCGCGCCTCGCCCGACGTCGACGCCACAGTCCACCGCACGAGCCGCACATTCACTCACACACCACGGGCCATGACCGAGGCATCACATACCGCGCCGTGCGAGTTCTTCGGCGGCGCCACCGCCGACGACGCCGCATTCATTGCGACGCATTTAGTTCCGGGTGAAGACTTGCTATGCGTCTTTAAAAACATCCCGGAGCACGCGTGCGCGTTCCAGTTCTCGCGATGGGGATGTTGTGCGTTCGTGCCATTATGCTGGCCATTCATCGGGTCAACGTACGCGCTGTGTGGGAAACGGGCGTACAACAACGCGCGTTACGCGGTGACCACTCGCGGAATCTACTCGTGGCGCGCGAAGAGTATGTTCAAGCGCGTAAAGACGCTCAAATTCGACCACGCGCACTATTATCGTGACGCAGAATATACTTCATTTAAGTGCTGCTGTTGTATTCCACACGCCGATTTGTTCGATATCCAAGTGCCGGATAACACGATTGGAAACCATCAGGTGTTGGTTCGTAGGAGTGGTTCTCAGGAGGAGGTGCTTCAATATCTACGCGTGGCGCTCGACGTCGATGCGAGGGAACGCGTTCGCGAATGTCTCAATATAGACCCACCCGAAACAGCGCGAGATTCCTCATCCGATGACGCATCCGAAGACGAATCCGGAGACGAATCCGGATCCGATTGAAATAACATGCTAAAAAGTGAGTTGTTAACGTGCGCCCACATCACAACGATGCGCTCGCCTCTCGACGTCGACGAGGGCGGGACGTACGTGTCATCGTCGCGCGAACGACGGCGACGCGAAATAAATGAAGTGCACGGCGTGTGCGTCGTGAGCGATGACGATAGGGAGGCGTCGAGCGATGAGAGCGACGACGACGACGACGCGCGCGCAGTCCGAGCTGTGGTGAGGCGCCGATTAGACATCTTCGATGCGACGCCAGAGCCGAAGAAGCGTGCGGCGAGGCAAAAGTCATCGAGTGGCGAAAGTGAACGGGTGGTGATGATGGATGTGGCGAGCGTACGCAACTCGCAGTCGAGTTGGCGCGAGGCAAAAGCGGTGTGTGGGGTGCCGACGCGGATAAGTACGTTTGGTACGTGCGTCAACGCGCGGTCGACGACGGCGAGCGCACTGTGCGAAAGGTGGGGGGCGCTTACATCGCATCCAGTGCTTGGAGTGTCTCGTGATGTATTAATCAACGATGACGCCGATGTCGACGGTGATGTGCCGACGTGTTCGAGTTGTCATCATTTTTTGACGAGCGGCGTTTGGGCCCGCGACGACGAAGGGACAGAAGTACAATGCACGGTGTGCGGGCACGGCGATGAGCGTACGATAGCCTTCATTTGCGAAGCATCAACACACACGTGTGGGAAAATAGTCTGTGAGCCGTGCGTGAAGGCGATTGAAGGTGAGGATCAACTTATTTTTTACAAAAAGAACCGCGATGCGGTGTTTGTGTGCTACGCGTGCGATGCGGCTCGACTACACGCGCGATTGCGAGAAAGGCGAGAGCAGCCCATCGCGAGTGCGCTGACATGCATCGGTCGACGCCGAAATGAAAGCACGAATGTAACCCAGTATCTGATTCAAAAGTCCGAATGCGGCGAAAGCGGCACAGCAAAAATTTCCCAAATTTGGGTCGACGACGATGCGAATTGTTTGACCGAAGAGCAGTCCGGAGCCTTGCAAGATTGGCTGCTTCAACGCTCAAAATGGGTAGAACGCGGTGGTCCTGTAAAGATGCAAGTCGTCGCTTCTCCTCCCGGAGTTTCAACTAGTGCTATGGTGACTGAATTCATGCACGTGTACCCGACGTACTACGACGAAATGTGCTCATTTGGCTTGACGATATATGAGAACATTTTTAGCAATAGCGAACTCGCCGAGTTTGAAAGAGACATTTTTGAGCTCGCAACGGATGCTCGGAAAGGTAAGTACGGTGGCGAGCCTTTCGTTGCGAACGCTGGGAGCGCAGGCCGAATCAAAATTTTCTTTGGATACGCATACGAAAAAGCCAAGCCTGGCAGAGTTGAGCAACAAAGACTGATTGGCACAGTCCCAGGCTTGGATGATCCCCGAGCGACGATCTTATGTCGCATGGCTGATCTTTTATCCTGTCGCGGCGTATTGCCACACGACTTCTCAGTCGATCAAATCGTCGTGAATGTGTACACGAGCGCGTCGTCGTATTTGCTCGCGCACAAGGACGCATGCCATCTCTTCGATGACGGCATTTACTCAGTGCGCTTATTCAACCCGAGGATTCTCGCATTCGCTCCGAGCAAACACATGCGCATGAACACGGATCGAGGCGTCGTTCGAGCGTTGCAATCTCGAGGTTCTGTGACAGCAATGACGGATTTCGCCAAGGAGGAAATCCAGCACTGCGTCCCGCCCATGCAAATCGAAAACCGCCGCGATTACTTTTCGGCATCAGTCGTGTTTCGCATGGCGAACAAGCGTGCGATTAAGAGCGCATTAACGGAGTAACGCGCGTTACTCAACTCAATTGTAGATATACATTATCACCACGTAATGGCGATCTCGAGATCTCCGTCGCTCGGCGCGCGCGCGTGCACCTCAGAACGCGCCACTGCGGCTCACATGAGCGTTCGCAAAAGCCCGTCGCGGTCGAACTCGCGCGGCTCGCGCCGTTCATCCACGCCTCGAGCCGCGGCGACGAAATCGGATTCAGTCGCGTCCCGTCGCGCCTCGAAGACACCGTCGCGCGCGAAAGCTACGAAAGCTACGAAAAAAGCTGCCGCCAACCGACCCGATGAAAGATTAATGTTTGGATTACCTCGTAGCGACGCCCGTGCGGTCGCGCTTTTGTTATTACTGTACACCTTACAAGGTGTGCCTATGGGTTTGAGCGCGTCGGTGTCGTTCATTTTGCAAGAACGAGGGGCGACGTACGGTGAACAGGGTGTGTTTTCGCTCGCGTCGTGGCCGTTTTCGCTCAAAGTGTTGTGGGCGCCGATCGTAGACGCGACGTACTTTAAGAGCGTAGGGCAGCGTCGAACGTGGGTCATGCCGTTGCAAATAGTTGTGGGCGTTACTTTATTAGCGTTGTCTTCTGCGTTGGGCGGATTGATCAGTGAGAGCGGAAGCGACGTGCGCGCGCTCGCGGGGACGTTTTTCTGGATTTACATCTTGTTAGCGTCGCAAGACATCGCCGTGGATGGATGGGCGTTGACGATGCTCAGCGCCAAGAATGTTGGGTTAGCGTCAACGTGCAACGCTATCGGACAAATGGCTGGCTTCTTCATATCGTTTACCGGCTTTTTAGTGTTGAACTCATACGGGCTCGATTTGGGCACGTTTATTTCCTTCTGGGGCTACGTCTTTTTGGCGTCATCCTTTTTCGTGTACATGACGAAAGAAAAAACATGCGTGCAGGATTTGAGCGTGAAAGAGGCGTACGCCCAGGCTGTGTCCATCCTTAAGCTTCCTGCGGTGCTGAAGTTGAGTGCGGTGCTGTTGACGCGCTTCATCGCGTTTAGCGCGTCTGAAACGCTCACCACTTTGAAACTATTGGAGAAGGGCGTTCCAAAGTCGCACATGGCGACGATATCAGCCATGCTAACTCCGCTCAACTTGGCCATGCCAATGTTGACCAGAAAGTGGACCGCTGGCCCGCGGCCGTTGGATACCATAACGAAGACGTGGGTAATGCGCGGCGGCGTGTGCGCGTGTGCGGCGGCGTTAGTGCTCTTCGCGCCTGATGTGAAATCCATGGGTGGCTCAATCCCATACGCTTATTACGCATGCTTGTTCATGTGGCTTGCGGTGTACAGCGCTTTTAGTAACGCGCACTTTATTTCTTTCATGGCGTTTTACAACCGCGTCTCTGACGCCGATTTGGGAGGAACGTACATGACGATTTTGAACACCGTGAGTAATCTCGGCGCCAAATGGATGGAAAGTGTAACTTTATTCTCAGTTGATGCGGTGAGTTCGAAGATTTGCGTGAGCGAGCAAACGCGCGAAGTCATGGGTAGTTGCGCTACTGACGCGCTAAAGGCTGCTTGCAAAGGAAAATGCACGTCGAACGACGCGCCGTACTACTTCTTGGTATTGCTTTCACCGATCCTCGCGTTTGTGTGGCTAAAATGCACGCGCAAAACAATCGATTGGTTGTCAATGGCCGACAAGTCCGCCTGGCGAGTGAGGGCGTGAACGTAGAACGCGAAATAACATACAAGGCACCTCAAGAGGTGCGTTTAATATACACATAGTGCTATGCATCTCGCTAATCGCAGCGGTTAATCCAAAAGATTCCCTCCAAACATATCTGGATACTTTTCGCGCATCGCCCTGGCGCTCGTGGCGCTCGAAGTGCGCAGAAACTCTGGCGTTTGGCTCCAATCCGTCCCGCTCGGTTGCCAACTTTCGCCCCCATCAACTCCACCAAGCGCGTCACCGTGTCCGAGCTCACCATCCCTCGTCATCGCATGCGCACCAAGCTCCTGTACTAATCGCTTCAGTATCGCATCCGCCGCGCGTACGCGTGGCGGCACAACTTCGACGCCACGCGTCGCCAACGTCGTCGTTGACTTCACGTCTTCACACTCCTCGTCGACTTCACCGTCATCCGGCGCAATCGACGCCAGTGGCACCGACCGATTCGCCGTCGTCGTCGCCATCAGGCCCGCATCGCGCGTCGACGCGCTCGCGATGCGCGGCACATCACCCTGAGACATGTCGTAGCCTTTTAATCGCAGCTCCATGCGTCGTCGCACCATCGCGCGCATCGCCGCGTCGTTGTCGTGTTCGTGCTCGTCCATCACGACGTGTGACGTTGTGGGGTAGTTTTCTCGACTTGCAAAGTACGCATCGAGTCTCGCGCTGGCGCGCATGGCGACGTGTGAAGGGAGCTACGACGCGTTTGTTAACATTTTCTGAAGCTAGTCGGCTTTATCCAGTTCGATGAAATTTGACACCGGCAAATCGACGACGAGGCAGTCCTCGCCGCAGTCGATCCATGTCGGCTCAAAACTTGTTTTCTGTACGAGTTTTCCTGCGTGCGTCGTCGCGGCGTGCGCAGGGGCGAGAGTGGGGGTGCCGGCCGCCCAATCGAGAAGCGTCCGCGCGCTTTTGGCTAATTCTCGCGTCTCCCGATCAAAGCGTTTTTGATACCACGGGGGCGTGTCTGGATGAGTGGTGACTTTATCGCCAGTGCTCGTCGTGGAGCGCTCGGGGATGGGCGCTTCTGGGGAAATCGGCGAGAGAGGCGCGCGAACGACGGGGACGATGTCCCGGCGTCTCGCCACGTCGTTCCGCCAAAATGTGCGCGGCTTGCGTTCATCTTTCGGCGCGACAAAGCTCACGGCGTCGGAATGCGGTAACACGCCCTCCTGCAGAACGACCGCCTTGGGCATGACGATGACGCGGTGCTCACCCGCAGACAGCTTGATTTCAGCGTCCTCCGCTTCATCGTCGTCGACGACGTCGTACACGTAATCCGTTTCGTCAAATGACGCCGTCGATTTTGCCGGCGTGCACAAAACATCGGGATCGTCGTCATCGTGTTCATCGCCTGACAACTGCGCGTCCAAGACGGCGCATTCACGCGAGGCGTCATCATCATCATCGCTGGCGACCAACGTCAACGCCTCCGCCGCGGCTGCCGCGTCGTCAACCTCGCCCGCATCCACACCCAGCGCCACCTCCGACGTCGATGCCTCCGCCGCATCCAACGCCTCGCGCAACGATTCCGCCTCAAACGCCGCGAGCTCGTCCAACCTATCCATCTCCGCCGCCCACACGTCATCCGAAGGAAACTGCTCCGCCCACTCCCGCTTGAGCCTCGCCACCGCGCGCGTCGCCCAAGGCTTCGTCCCCATCGACACCCGCACCACCGTCCGACGCACCACCGCCCCGAACGATTTCAACCGCGCCGCACCGAGCCGCGCGCGCGTCGCCTCGCCCCCCACCCCGCGCGCATCCGCCTCGTCTTCGCGCACCGAAGAACTCGAACCGCCATCATCGTTCCCAACGCGCACATCGCCCGCGACGCCCTCGCACGGCGCCTCGCACATCCGTGCGCGCGCAACGACGCGAAAAATTACGCTCGACGATGTCGCGTCGCGTGCGCGCGCGTCGGGCGCGGCGTGCGCGCGCGAATGACGCGCGTATACTTTTTTTTGTGTTGCTTTTTTGTGTCGAGTCTTCTTCAGTCCCCTTAGGGCACGTTCGGGACGGCGCCATTTCCGTCGCCGTTGACCGCATTCGAGCGCGCGCGCGAGCGACGCAGGCGAACGAACCGCGAGTGACGCGCACGTGCGTTGGATTGATCGCGTCGGAGGCGCACGGGTGTCGGTCGACGACGCGCGAACGGGGTGATTGTGGGTGCGCGATCGCGGTGGTGCAGACGATTGTCATTCGGGGACGATGTGCGTGTTTATGCGATGCGATGCGAAGTGATACGGGGCGGGGCGGGTGCGGGTGCGGGTGTGCGCGCGCTGGTCGTGTGTTTCGGGGACTGACGTGCGGGCGCGATGACGCGCGTTGAATCGTGTGTAGGTTGTTTTACTCGTACTTTAAGACTTTGGTGGGCAAGCCGGTGACGGTGGAGCTTAAGAATGACTTGGCGATCGCCGGGACGTTGGTGTCGGTGGATCAGTACTTGAACATTAAGTTGGAGAATACGCACGTTGCGGATGAGGAGCGGTATCCGCACATGCGAAGTGTGAGAAACTGCTTTATTCGGGGAAGCGTGGTGCGGTACGTACAACTGCCGGCGGACGCGGTGGACGTGGATATTTTACACGACGCCACGAGACGCGAAGCGCGGGGTGCGTAGCATAGTTGTGTAGGTTTTAATTTTTAATAGCAAAGTGACGTTACAACGAGGGTGTTGCGCTAGCGTGGGACGCGTCGTTGCGTTCGAAGACCAAAGCGTGGAATCAACTCGTCGAGCGGCGGCAGAGATTTCACTCGCTTCTGGCGCGGTTTCGGTTGAGATTGAGGCACCAATCCCATCTCTGCCGCGACATTCAAATGCGTTTGTAGCATGCGTCGGTACTCACGAACGCTCTTGAGGATTCTGCTGCTGGCTATTACACGAAAGCTCTGCATAGCCATGACTACATGAGCGTCCCGTGTGCCATATCCAGGCGAAATTTGAGCTTCTGGTAAGAATTCTCTTCGGCGACTGCCATTCTTTGATACCCATTCATTGTACGGAGCGTTGAACGCTAAGTTTTCAAGCGCTGTGAGCGCATATTGAATTTCAAAGCTCAGCCTCGCCTCTTCCACCGATAACGTGTTGACCACGTCTTTTTCCATGACGAGCTTTAAAGTTTCTTTGAATTCATGTGAGTCATAACCATGCATGTCATGAACAACATACAAAGTTACCATCAAACCGCGACACAAAAAATCGAAATTTTGGTACTTGATCCTTATTTCTGGTGGGAATGCTTCTTCGAATCTTTGGACAAATTTGTCCAGACGCTGCTTGTAGGTACTGCCGTCGTACGACGAGGAAAATAACTCGAGCAAAAAACCATCGCAAAGCTTCTGGTGCGAGTCCATTTCTTCATACACTCTGCGAAATCCGCCTTCGTTTTTCATGCACTCGTTAAAATATTCATAACGAGCGGTGTTGGTCGCAATCCCTTTCTCGAGCCTGTCGTCGTCTCTCTCACCCGTCAACACTTCAATCGAGATCAGGCCGTCGTCGCGAAACACGCGCCCGATGGCTGGTGGGAGCACCACAAGATTTTTATTTCTCCTTCGTTCCGCCTCGTATTCATTTGTCCACTCCTCCTCGAGTGCATTAGTGATGTCGAAGATTCTTGAGGCGATCTTCATAGGGGACCACGGACGGCGTCGATTACACTCGCTTCGCACGACGCGGTCCAGAGTTTCCACGTACGAATCGATCTCCGGGTCCGGCGTCGTGCGCTCGTTCGAATTGGGCCGCGTCGTCGTCCTCGCGCGTCGCGTCATCGCGCGTCGTGGGTGCGTCGTCGTGTGGTGAGCCGCGCTCCTCGGACAAAAAAACGCCTCGGAAGGAGGCGTTTCGTATCTCGTTGACTTTTTCACACGCGCTGATGGATTTTATTTTTCTGTATCACAGCGAATCGTCGCGCGAGTGAACAACGCGTGTGAATTAAATTAAATACCAACTTGGTACGTGTTTTCTATACTCTAAGCTCGGGCGTGGGATGGAACCGCGGGGGCGGTGGGAATGCCGTAGGGAAGCGCGGCGGCGAGGCGGGTGATCCTGCGGATATCGACTGGTGGATAATGTTGAAGCATTTTCATGCACGTCGCGAAATCGCCTTCGATGAGATCACTGCCGATGTTGAGCACGCACGCCACGCAGAGTCGAAGGAGGCACTCTTTGCGTGAGCGTGGGGAGGCGAGCATGACGTCCCAGAGGCGGAGCGCGTCGGCGAAATCAAAATCTTGCGTGAAGAGCAAGGTGATCCAACGAAACGCATACATGGACGTTGCGAGCTGTAATTCGTGCAAATGACGATGTACTTCGGGACCGTGTTTGGCGAGCATGTCGCTCAGGGTGTCGAGCAGCGCCCGCACGCCCTGGTCGGTGGCGTCGAGTTCCATGACGAAGACGTCGCGAAACTCACCGAAAATCTCCGTAAAGCAATAAAAAGCATCAGCTGCCGCATTTGCCGCTTGTGCGTCGTCCGAACACGTCGCGAACACGTAGTATATACATCCAAACATTTCGTGCATCCCTTGCACGTACCCAACGCCGGGGTTGAGTTTGGCGAAGACGTACAACGCGTCTCGCATTTCATCCTTGCGTCTCGCTTTCCCAACCCCCCCTTCGTCGTTGAAAAAGTGCATATCCGGATGCACGCGAGCAATATCTCTATCTATCTGTTCGGCAACTTCGTCTCCTTTGTGACGATCGATCCACTGCACGCCACGCGACGTACCAGAAGCCGTCTCGTCGCCCTCCACAGTCGTCGTCGGTTCGCCGCAAAACTCCGCCAAGAACCGCCCATACTCTCCTCTTCGCGCGTGCTCCGTCTCCGCCCACGCCGCACGGTCGCCCGGAATATATTTCAAACACAACTTCCACACCAACGCTCGCGCACGACCACCATCGTCGTCTGGGATGCCGCCATCCGACGCCAACAACCGCAATCGATTGACATCCACGACATCCTTCGCGAGCTCATCCAACAACACCTCGCGACGCGACGTGCGTTGCTCTCTCGCGCGACTCGTCGACGTCATGGCGTTCTCATCTCCATCATCCTCGTCCGCGCGCGCGATCGCTCGAGCGACTCGTACGGCGTGTGCGCGAGATTCTTCGTCAATCCTGCGCTCGCGGCGTCGCTCCTGCGCGTCACGAACGCGCGCCTTGGCGCCATCCAGCGTCGCCTTTGCCTTGGCTTTCGCCGTCGACGCTTTAGTTTTAAACCACGCGCCGATATTCGGCGGCGGCGGACGGTCGCCCATCGATGCCGCACGAGCACGGAGGCGCGCTCTGGCGCCCCGGCTCCGTCCCGAGCGCGCTCGAATAATACGTACATCCATGACGACTTCGCGTCCATGGCGCAATCAACGCTACATCAACACACATCACTATTACAACTATCGCGTTCTACGCTGGGTACATGTGCTGGGGTGGCCACGGGGGCTGGACTACGGATGGAGTCTGCCCGTTCGCAAACGCTTCGACCAACTGTCGAGCGGCGCGCAAATTGGCTTCGTGCGGACCCATTATTTCAATCGAATTCGTCTTCGTCTCTGGATCGGCTTCGAGCATGGACACCTGACATCCACTGATTTGCGCAATGGTGGAAATATTACTTCCGTGTACGCCGAGGACGTTTGATACATTGGCGCTGTCGACGTCGAGGCGTTCGCGCAACATCGGGCGCGCAGGGAATGGCATCGACGCCATCGGCACGGGCACAGGCACGGGCACGGGCACCGGCACCGAATTCGATATTGAGACGATAGCGGGATCCATCATGACACCAGTCGCTCCCGCCGCCGCCGCCGCGTTATACGCCGCCACCGCTGCCGCCGCGCGTTCGCGCTCCGCCGACGCCACCGTCGGCTGATAATACGTCAGCACCGCCTGCGATACTAAAAACTCCTGCAACAACGTAAACACCGCCTCCGCCGCCAGGCGCACGTGTGCCGCCGGGCCTTGTATTTCCACAACTCTGTCTTCGCTTGTCGCGCACGGCGGCGCTTGCCCAACCTCCTGCACCGCGATGTGCGCTCCGCTCGCGCGCTTACGAATATCCCGAATGTGCTCGCCGCCCTTGCCTATGAGATGTCCCGCCTGTCCTGCGGGCACGATAATGCGCAGCGTCACCGACGACGCGCGAGCGACATCATCATCATCACCCTCCTCCTCCTCCTCCTCCTCGGAATCCTCCGCATTGTCACTTTCAGTGTCCGAATGCGACGCGTCCTCGTCGCGCGCCCGTCTCGACGTCGCGCGCGTCAGAAAGCGCGCCACCATCATCCCCGCCCTTTTCGCCGCACACCCCTCGCTCGATTCCCCTCTCGCGCGCGGTGCATGTATTAACACAACACGCTCGTGACACGCCACCGCAGAGGCGTCGAGGACTTTCACCGACGCCCCCGTGGCGGCGACGATTGCTTTCACAAATGTCCCTCGTCGACCGATGAGGCCCCCGACTTTGGAATCGGGACACAGAATGCGCGCGACGGCGACGCCGGCGATGGGTTCGATGGGGTCAGCCGCGCGCGAGGCGTCGTCGGACATTTTTGTGCGTTCGTTTCGCGCGCGTTCGGGCGCGGGCGACGGTCGCGCGCGGAATTGTGCGGGGGGGCGGTGCGACGGGCGGGGTCGCGCGCGCGCGAGTGCGGTGTCGACCGGCCGCGTCGTACGCGAGCGCACGGCGTCAGCGCGCGACGCGACGTCGGAGGCGAGGCGCGAAACAGCGATGGCGTGCGGGACGATGCATGCGACGAGCTTGGCGCGCGCGAGCGCTGGGGCGAGGCGCGAGCGACGCGCGCGGGGGCACTGGACGTCGACGCGTGCAGAGACGGATGTGTCGGCGAGGACGATGCGGCTGTTATCGTCGATTGAACGCGGCGATGGCGGCGAACGCGCGCTCGGGGCGGGTGGGCAGACGACGGTGGATGCGCTGCGTGCGCTGGATGGGCGGTGGGCGGCGTTGCGCGCGCTCGAGGGTGGTGGGCGGCGACAAGATGATGGTCCAGAGTTTACGAGGCGACGGCGCGGACGCGGCGTCGAGGACGCGTTGACGGCGAGTGATTCGGCGACGGATGCTACGGGGGTGTTTGACGTTGCGGTGTGTGGTGGGACGCTCGGGATTCTCGCCGCGACTGCGTTGCAGCGACGAGGGGCGAAGGTGTGCGTGATTGAGCGCGGCCCGTTGGCTGGGCGAGATCAAGAGTGGAACGTGAGCCGGAAAGAGATCGAAGAGCTCGCCACGCTCGGAGTGTTATCCAAGGAAGACGTCGAAGCATGTGTGATGATTGAATTTAATCCCATTCGATGCGGTTTTCATGGCAACGGTGGTAAGGATTTGATGACGCGCGACATTCTGAACACGGGTGTTTCGCCGGCGCGACTCGTCGAGCGGTGTCGAGCGAGATTTGAGGAAGCCGGCGGCGTGGTCTTCGAGCGCGCCGTGCTCGGTGGCGTGGACATCTATGACGATGGTGCGGTGCTGGATGTGAGTGGCAAAAACGTCAACGCACGATTGGTGATTGATTGCATGGGTTTTGCGTCTCCCATCGTACGACAAATGCGTGGCAAGCAAAAGCCAGACGGCGTGTGCGTCGTCGTCGGGTCGTGTGCGGAGGGGTTTAAGGAGAATACGGGCGCAGATTTGATATACACCACCACGGACATTGAGGCGAACATGAGCGGCCAGTACTTTTGGGAGGCTTTTCCAGCTTCGACAGGTCCCGATCATCGAACGACGTACATGTTTACATACATGGACGCGCGAGACCCACGCCCCTCCATAGCTGAAATCCTCGAAAACTACTGGGACTACATGCCCAAGTATCAGAATTTAGAATCCATCGATGATGTGCGGTTGAAGCGCGTCTTGTTTGGGTTATTCCCGACGTATCGCGATTCGCCGCTGCAAACCGATTTTGATCGAGTGCTTCAAATCGGTGATGCGTCGGGAATTCAATCGCCACTGTCGTTCGGTGGATTGGCTGCAATATTGCGCCATCTCGGACGCATCACACGCGCCGTTGAAGAGGCGTTAGACGCCGATGCCCTCGACCGCAATGCGCTTCGTGCGGTGAACGATTACCAACCGGCGTTGAGTGCGGCGTGGCTGTTCCAACGCTGCATGATGGTACCGCACGACGCCAAGCCCAAGCGTGACTTCATCAATAAGCTCATGACGATTAATTTTGGTGTCATGGAAAACTTAGGCGAAGATGTTCTGCGTCCATTCCTGCAAGACGTCGTCACATTCAAAGGCTTGGGAAAAACGTTGATTTCGATGACGCTCACCAAGCCGCTCTTCGTCCCAAACATCCTCCTCCAAGCTGGTCCAGGCCCAATCGCCGATTGGTTCAAGCACTTCGCCATGCTCGGTGTGTACGATTCTTTGAGCACCCTCGCGCTCAAAGGTTTGGACGCCACCGCCCCGACCGAGGTTGGCGCGTTCGGCTTCCTCTCCCCGCGCCAAAAATTCATACTCAGGCGCAAGTGCGAAGCCATCGTCTACGGCGCCGGTCGCGATCACACCGCCTGAGCACCCTAGCGTTCTAGTCATTCCTTGTAATCTTTACTTAGTTGCCCGCACGCATGCGTCGAAGGTGCCTCCAACCGCGCCAGGGCTCTCGATGTCCGTCCGGTCACAAAAATTCATCAGGGTTCACACAACGTGGTGGCGCCAAACGTCCCAAAATCGTGATCCACGTCCGCATTCACGCGCACGCGTGCATCTCGAACACGCACACCCGCACGTACACGGTGCACAGTCATCATGGGCGTGTACGATGAAGTCGAAGACGCGCACATGGACGCGCGCGACGAGGACGAGGAGGAAGAGATTGGGCAGGTGCGTCGATAGATCGCCATCGTGTCTGGCGGGAACACGACAATGACGACGACGCGTCGCGCGCCGTCGCGATATCGCGCGCGCATGGACGCGCACGTGATGTGCGGCGTTTCGCCGACTTCACAAGGGTGGTGTTCGCGGTATGCACGCGTCGCGAGGCACGAGAACGAGGGGTAGATCGCGTGGAATTCGCGAGACTGACATTTGTTTTTTCCTCGGTCGCGCAGGAGGACGCGTGGGTGGTGATCTCGTCGTTCTTCGAAGAGAAGGGTTTGGTTCGCCAGCAACTCGATTCGTTCAATGAGTTCATTCAGCACACGATGCAGGAGATTGTTGGTGCGTGTATAGACGAAGAGAGACGCGCGCGAAGGGCGAATGGGCTACGACGGTGGCGGGGTTTAGGGTAAGATGGCGCTCGCGACTGACTCTGAGTTTGTATTTTCTCTCGTCGCTTTACAGATGAGATGCGAGAGATTGAGTTAACGCCCGAGCTTCAACACATGCCTGGGGAGGACATTGATGCGACGGAGCATAAGACGTACAAGATTAGCTTTAACCAGATTTACTTGAGTAAACCGATGGTGACCGAGGCGGATGGATACTCGACGACTTTGTTCCCCAAGGAGGCGCGACTTCGGAACTTGACGTACTCAGCGCCGTTGTATGTAGATATGAAGAAGGAAATCACGACGGTGTCACCTGAAGGCGACGTGAGCGTCGAGGAGGAGGATATTAAGAAGGTTTTCATTGGTAAGGTCCCCATCATGTTGCGCTCCGATTACTGCTCGTTGCACGGGCACACGGACAAGGAGTTGACCGAACTTGGTGAGTGCCCGTACGATGAGGGCGGTTACTTTGTCATCAACGGTAGCGAAAAGGTTCTCATCGCGCAAGAGCGCATGAGCACGAACCACGTCTACGTATTTGAGAAGAAGCAACCGAGCAAGTACATGTTCGCCGCTGAGTGCCGCTCGCAACCCGAACGTGGTTCGCGTGGAGCGAGCTCGTGCGTTGTTCGACAGCTACATGCGGCAGGCACCAAGGATGCGCCCGGGCCGATTCGATGCACGCTTCCGTACATTCGCACCGACATTCCAATCTTTGTGGTGTTCCGAGCGCTCGGTTTTGTCGCCGACAAAGACATTTTGGAGCACATTGTGTACGACCTTGCGGATAATGAGATGATGGAGATGTTGAGACCGTCCATCGAAGAAGCATTCGTGATTCAATCGCAAGAAGTTGCGCTCGATTTTATCGGCAAGCGTGGCTCTGCCGTGGGTGTTTCGCGCGAGAAGCGCATCAAGTACGCGAAGGAGATTTTGCAAAAGGAACTTCTTCCGCACGTGGGCGTGCGTGAAGATTGCGAGACGAAGAAGGCGTACTTCATGGGTTACATGATTCACAGATTGTTGTTGTGCTCTCTTGGCCGCCGCCCGGAGGATGACCGGGATCACTATGGTAACAAACGTTTGGATCTCGGTGGTCCGCTTCTCGCCCAATTGTTCCGTCAATTGTTCCGAAAGCTCACCAAGGATGTACGTTTATACGCCCAACGCTGTATCGATAGTGGTAAGGAGATTCAAGTTCAGCTCGCCATCAAGGCCAAAACCATCACGCAAGGCTTGAAGTATTCTCTCGCCACTGGTAACTGGGGCTCGCAAGGTTCGCAGGATATCCGGGCAGGTGTCAGCCAAGTGCTAAACCGCCTTTCGTATTCGTCCACCTTGTCGCACCTTCGTCGTATCAACTCTCCCATTGGACGCGAAGGCAAGCTCGCGAAGCCTCGTCAATTGCACAACTCGTTGTGGGGTATGATTTGTCCAGCTGAGACGCCCGAAGGCCAAGCCGTCGGGCTCGTGAAGAACCTCGCCCTCATGGCGCTCGTGTCTGTTGGTTCGCCTTCGGAACCGATTCTGGAGTTCTTGGATGAATGGACGATGGAGAATCTTGAAGAAATTTCGCCCTCGCTCATCGTGGAATCGACGAAGATTTTCCTCAACGGTGTGTGGGTTGGCGTGCACCGCGATCCGGCGGATTTGGTGCGCACGCTCCGCCAACTTCGCCGCAAGGTTGATGTCGATTCCTCTGTCAGCGTCGTTCACGACATTAGATTGAAAGAGTTGCGCCTGTACACGGACTACGGTCGCTGTACCCGCCCGCTTTTCATCGTTGACGACGATCAAAAGCTCAAGATTAAGAAGCAACACATTGAATTGTTGACGGAGAAGGACGTGACCGGGTACACGTGGAATGAGCTCGTGACCTCTGGCTTCATCGAGTATGTTGACACCGAAGAAGAAGAGACGACTATGATTTCGATGACCATTGATGATCTCGTCGCCGGTCGACAAGCATCCGTAAGCAATCAAGGCGTCGCTATCAGCTACACGCACTGCGAGATTCACCCGTCGATGATTTTGGGCATTTGCGCCTCCATCATTCCCTTCCCCGACCACAACCAGTCTCCCCGTAACACGTATCAAAGTGCTATGGGTAAGCAGGCGATGGGTATGTACGTCACAAACTACCAAATCCGTATGGATACGCTCGGTTACGTCATGTTTTACCCGCAAAAGCCGTTGGTGACGACGCGCGCCATGGAGTATTTGCACTTCCGCGAACTTCCCGCCGGTTGCAACGCCGTGGTCGCCATCATGTGCTACACTGGTTACAACCAAGAAGATTCCGTGCTCATGAACCAAAGTGCCATCGATCGTGGTTTGTTCCGCTCGCTCTATTACCGTTCGTTCAAGGATGAAGAGAAGAAGCAAGGTAGCTTGAGCCGAGAAGAGTTCGAGCGTCCCGATAGAGACACGTGCTTGGGTATGCGCCATGGCACGTATGACAAGCTCGACGATGATGGTTTGATTTGCCCAGGCACGCGCGTTAGTGGAGATGATATCATCATTGGTAAAACCGCACCTTTGCCTGAAGACGACAACGCCGTGCTTTCAAAGCGTTTCTCAAAGAAGGATTGCTCCACTGGTATGAAGCACGCCGAGACGGGAATCATCGATCAAGTGTTGCTCACCACGAACGATCAAGGTTTGCGCTTTGTCAAGCTGCGCGTGCGCTCGATGCGAACGCCGCAAGTTGGTGACAAGTTTTCATCTCGTCACGGTCAAAAGGGTACGGTTGGTATGACGTACACTCAAGAAGACATGCCATTCACGTGCGAAGGCATTACGCCCGACATTATCGTCAACCCGCACGCGATTCCGTCCCGGATGACAATCGGTCAGCTTGTGGAGTGTATCATGGGCAAGGTTGCGGCGTGCATGGGTAAGGAAGGGGACGCCACGCCGTTTACCCCAGTGACCGCTGAGGACATCTCTACCATGTTGCACAAGTGCGGTTACCAAAAGCGCGGTAACGAAGTCATGTACAACGGCCACACTGGTCGCATGTTGGATGCTCAAATTTTCATCGGTCCCACGTACTACCAGCGATTGAAGCACATGGTCGACGATAAGATTCACTCTCGTGGTAGAGGTCCGGTGCAGATTTTGACGCGCCAGCCCATGGAGGGTCGTTCGCGTGATGGTGGCTTGCGTTTCGGGGAGATGGAGCGCGATTGTATCATGTCGCATGGTGCCGCGTCATTCCTCAAGGAGCGTCTCATGGATCAATCTGATGCGTACAGAATTCACGTCTGCCAAAAGTGCGGATTGATTGCCGTTGCAAACTTGAAGAACCAAACGTTTGAGTGCTGCAAGAACCCGAGCGAACGTACGTCAGTCGTGCAAGTTATGGTGCCGTACGCGTGCAAGCTGCTGTTCCAAGAACTCATGTCGATGGCTATCGCGCCGCGCCTCATTACGTCTGGCGGCGAATAGAACACAAAAACAAAAACAAAATTGCAATTATTAGAAATATCTTAGGAACCCGCGCCGCTCACTACTATTCGTCGCCGCGAAACGCGTCTCCGTCCAACGCGCAGACGCCGCGCATAAACGCCTCGCGCATGCTCGCCTCCATGGCACATTCACCCTTCGCCGCAGCATGCGCCCGTAGCTTCCCGGTATCACGACGAGGCTGACAATCTCGTCGGCGGCGACGGTGTTGATCAACCGTGAGTTTCGCCACAGCGGCTTTACACTTGGAGTCGTAATATTCAGCCTCGCGAGTCAACGCATGGTCGATAAAATTCCTCTCCAACTGCTGCTTCTCAATAATCACCACCCTCCATGCCCGCAGCACAGCACGAACTTTATGTACTTTCTCCTCGTGTTCAATCACCGCCAGAGCTCGCTGCGCCTTAATCTCTTCTCGCCACGCGCGCAACGTCCGACGCGCCGTTTCCGTCGCCCTCGCGCGCGCCACGCGTTCAACACACCTCAACGTCTGCACTCTCGCTCTCGCACACGCCGCACGCCACCGCTCAATCTCGCGCGCCATCTCACGCATCTCTTCATCCGCACATGCATCCCGACGCCGTAGCGCGTGCTCCATCGCGTGCTGTAGCCCCCGCGCGCGCTCCGCCGCAGCCTCTTCACATCTCTCAAACGCCTCCGCCACCGCGCGATCACTCGCCGCGCGCGCGTCCCGTCGTCTCGCGCGCGCATCCATGGCGTTCAATTAATTATCCCGCACCCGTACCCGCGTTCGCGCGCGCGAAACTCCACGCCACGCGCGCGTGCGAATACCGTGTCGCTTGATATCTTTGTCGTGCGTTGACTTTTTCTTCGCACAGATGTCGCTCGCGTGTCGCGCCAGATGTCGACGCCTCGCGTCGCCCTGCGCCCACGCACGAACGCCGCGCACCGCGTCGAGTTTGATGACAAAGTCGCGCGATTGCGCGACGCGTTCGCGGACGCACTCGGGCCGTCGACGCACTTTGCGGTCGCGCGTAGCCCGACGGAGCAGTTTAGGTCTCGATTGCGGTTCCAAATCGTTCGTCTCGACGCGCGAGGCGGCGCTGACGCTGAGGCGCCGCCGCGACTTGCGTATGCGATGTGGTCACACGGTGCGCCTAATATTGTGCTCGATGCGCCGTTGAGCGATGCAGTCATGAGCGTGCAGAGGGTGATGGGGTGTTTGCTCGAGCGCGTGGCGACGACGCCGACGCTCGAGCACGCGCTCGAAGCTGTGCATTTTCTCGGCGAAACCGCGCGCGGCGACGAAGTGCTCGTAACTCTCGTATATTCTAAACCATTAGACGCCGCGACGTGGCTAAGCGCGGCGCGTGCGCTGGCGGATTCGTTTACAGATGTTCGGCTCGCGGTGACTGGCCGAAGCAAAGGCCGAACGCTTCGCGTGGGAGACGACTGCGTTCACGAAGAATACGCCCTCGCCGACGGCCGGACCTTACGATATAAGCACGTCGAAGGGTCTTTTAGCAATCCGAACGCGCGAATCACCGAGGCGACGATGAATTTCTTGTGCGAGTGCGCGAGAGATGTCATCGCGCGCGCGAAACCAGAGGCGTCGATGCTCGAGCTGTACTGCGGCAACGCCAACCATACGTGCGCTTTGGCGTCGATGTTTCGCACAATTGTCGGTGTGGAGATCAATTCTGAGCTCGTGGACGCGGCTAATCATAATTTAGCGTTGAATGGCGTGAAGAATGCAGAAATTGTGTTGTCCGATAGCCAGAATGTGGCGAAGAATTTGTTGTCGGGAACGTTTAGAGCGAAGACGACGAACGGCGTTCGCATGGTGTCGAAGGATCAATTCGACGCCGTGCTCGTGGACCCGCCGCGTGCGGGCTTGGATGCCGCGACTTTAAAGCTCGTGTGCACGTTTGACTTTGTGTTGTACGTCAGCTGTGGCCCCGCGGCGCTGCTTGAGAACATACGAGACGGATTGGGACGCGAGCACGTCCTCAAACGCTTCGTCGTGCTCGACCATTTTCCGTTTACAAACCACGTCGAAGTCGCGTGCTTATTTCATCGGGAACGGTAAGGGAAACTTATATGATATTATTATGGTCAAGACATTTAGAAGTACACGTTTAGTAGTAGTAGTAGTTGTTGTAGGAGTTGTAGAAGGAGTTTGTAGTCGTCATCCTTGGGCGTCCCAATCCGCGAACGCTTGGCCGCCCTCTGTACCGCCGTACGCGTTAGATTTGTGTTTGGGCTGAAACATAAACCCCTCAGGCGGTGGCCCGAGCAGCATGGATGAAATTTTCACCCAATCCTCGCTTTTCGTGCTCGCCATGAGCGTTTCGAGATCATTCCTACCGACGTACATCGGTGGTCGTAAATTCATCGTCACCGGTCCGCGTTCGACGAGTCCGACGGGGACGTAGCGGTGCAAAAACGACATCCATTCGAGTAAATATCGACGCGTATTCTCAACTCCTTGGTCATCGCTGCCCCAGTGTTCGAGTCCGAACGATGCGAATTGTTTGAGCAAGTCCAAGCGTTCGCCAGATGAAATGTCCCAATCGCGTCGCTCTTTGATTTCGGTAAAGAGCCACGGCTTGATGAGCGCGCCTCGAGCGAGCATGCACGTATCCACCCCGTGCGTTTCGACGTGCTCGTAATAATCTCGTTGGTTATACACGTCGCCGTTGCCGATGAGTGGTACCGAGCTCGCAAGTTTTGTTTGCGCAATGTAGTCCCAATCTGCTTCGGCGCGATACCGCTGCGCGCGAGTTCTGCCGTGAAGCGTCACGGCGGCGGCGCCCCATTCGGCGACGTTTGGGACGAGCGCGTGCGCCACGCGTGACTTATCCGTATACGACATGCGAGTCTTAAACGTCACTGGACACAACGCCGCAATATTCGCCGCGCGGATGACTTGTTCCATCTTCTTTGGCTTCTCGAGCATCATCGAGCCCGCGCCTTTACCGCACACCAGGTCGATGGGGCAGCCCATGTTGACGTCGATGAAATCGCAGTCGACGACGTCACCGAGAAGTTGGCAGCATCGCGCCACGGTGTCGGGAAAACCGCCGCAGATTTGCACCCCGAACACGTCTTCGCTCGGATGACGGCGCATGAGCGCCCATTCTCGAGAGTCGCCTTGGATTAAATTGGTCACCATGGCCATTTCGCCGCACGTAATGTCGGCGCCGAGTCGTTTACACACGCGTCTGTACGGTAAATTCCCAACCGTCGTTAACGGTGCTAGATACAACTTATTTTTAAAGTCAATGACTTTTTTCTCCACTGCACGCATGTTCGTAAACGCGCCGACATCGGTGACGTTGTCATCTTCCGCGGCGGCTCTGGCGCGTTTGGCGGCGCTTTCTTCCTCGCCGTCGCCCGATTTCGTATCCACGCGCGTCGCCGCGTTCGTCCCATTCTCCCGCACCTCTTTCGGTTGCTGCACAAACTTCGCAATCGTATTCGCCCGAGTGAAATCATACATCTTTTTGCGTAATTTCGTTTGTATCTCACGCGGAAGCGCGTTGATTTCTTTGTCAACGCTCGTCGGTTTCGGCAACGTTTCGACATTCGTCAACGCGCTCGAGCTCGCGCCTCCGTCGTGCGTCGACGCATACCTACACCGCACGCCGTACGGGCATCCAGACTCGAGCGCACTAAATATGCACTCGCCTGGTAAATCGCTCGGTTTCGTGCGCATCCACGCGTCGATGTCGTGCGCGTACTTGCACGCGTCGCCGTACTTGCACGTTCCAGTCGCCACGTAGTCGTTACACAGCTTCAGCTCACGCCCTGCATTCGCGCCTCCGCCGCCGCCGCGCTTGCTGCGCTTATTAAATCCACCATTCGTGCGTTTCCGCGCGCGCGCATCGGCGTTCTCGCCATCCTGCGTCGACAAAGACGCGTGCGCGTGCGCCGCCGTCGCATCACCAATACCCGGCGGCGGCACCAAAAACGCCCGTTTTACCACCACGTGCCCGCGCGCCTCGAGATCCGCCGCGCTCGGCGGCGTCCACGCATCGCGTTGCGTCGCGCCTGCGTCGCTCGCGCCGCGTTCATCCATGACGGCGCACGGCGCGCGCGCGAATGAATGCCGACGCCATTGTGCGCCGCACTTTTTCGCATCATCATCATCATCATCATGACGACGCCGAACGACAACCTCGACGACGCTCTTCGCACCGCGGCGCGCGACGCCGACACCGACGCATTCTTCGCCCTCATCGACCGCGGCGCTGACCCGACGACGCGCGGCGAGAACGGCGTGACGGCGCTCATGCTCGCCGCGAGCGCGGGTTGCGCACCCATCGTCGACGCCTTGCTCAGCGCCGGCGTGCCGTGGTTCGACGTCGACGACGACGGAGATTGCGCGGGGCAGTACGCGTCGGGGTATGGGCACGCCGAGCTCGCGCGGGCGATGATGGATTTCGCGGTGCGCGATGAGATTGCGCGAGGGAAGGCGACGCTGGAGGCGCGACGGGACGCGGATGTCGAGCGCGACGACGACGTCGAGAGCGCAAAGTATTTAGCGACGAAAGTGACGTACGATGGCGATGATAAGCTTTTGGATGAGGAGGGTGATGCGGTGATGATGACGTGGGAGGCGCCGTTGATGGAGGCGCACGCGGATGTGATTTGTGCGGCGAAAGGACGGGTGTTAAATGTGGGATTTGGCATGGGCGTGGTGGACGGGTGCGTTCGAGCGCGGAGGACGAGCGGACATACGATTATCGAAGCGCATCCGGATGTTCGCGCACACATGACGCGACAAGGGTGGGATGATGTTCCGGGCGTGAGCATTGAGTTTGGACGTTGGCAGGATGTATTGCCGAAATTGATTAAACGCGGCGTGAAATTTGACGGGGTGTTTTTCGACACGTACGGCGAAGACTACGACGCGATGCGGATATTTCACGCCATGTTGCCCAAGATTATGAATGTGGGTGGGGTGTATTCGTACTTTAACGGCATGTGTCCGGATAATATTTTCTTTCACATGGTGTATAATCGCGTCGCGGAGGAGGAGCTCAGGGCGAAAGGGTTCAAGGTGACGTTTGACGTCGTCGCGGTGGACGCGTCGGCGGATGACATTTGGAAGGGCGTGAAGCGGCGGTACTGGTGGGGGGATAAATATTTTCTCCCCACGTGCGTGTACGAGGGCGCGTGAAATAGTATACGTAGACGAAGTAGCACATTACAGGTACAACAACGACGATGACGACGACAACGCCCGAATATTAACCGCCGCGTTTACGCAAATTTCGCGTTCGCGCGACGCCGCTCGTCGGCGCGTCTTCGACGGCGTCATCGACGGCGTCATCGACGGCATCATCAATACTCGCGATTTTCACGCGCGACGGCGGTGGCATCGATGCATCGTACGTCGCAGCCGTCGTTTTTCGTTTTTTCGTCGCCACAAACGTGGGTTTCGTCAACGTCAGAGGCGCGGATTCAAAGCGCGCGTCTGGCGTATTCGGCGTCGGCTCTGGGACCGCGCGCGAGCTCACCGACGCGCCACCACCCACCACGAGCGGCTCGTCGAGCTCGTACCGCGTATAGCGCTCGGGATGTGCGATGTGATCAGGCAACCCACGCGTCGGTTGCGCCGACGCGATGGCGCGCCGACGCGCATCGCGGACGTCGTCCGCGACGGCGGAACCGCACGCCATGGCGTCGATGTCGTCAAACTCGTCCTCATCATTCAACGTCCGACATCGCCCGACGGATGCGCGTAAACGCGCCATCTTTTGAACGTCATCATCGCCATCCTCGTCGGATTCTAAACAGTCTAAATCATCGCTAAATACCTTGGCGTCGGCGCCGCGTTCGTCATCCGAGCCATCCGAGCCGTCGGCGTCCGAACCGTCGCCGTCGCGAACGACCCCTCGTCGCACCACCGCGCTCGATCGCGGGCGCCACGCCGCGCCAGCACCATCACGCGATGTCAACTCATCCCACGCGACCGCCGCCGTCGCCGCCGTCGACGCCCCGAACACGGCGTCCACGCGCGCGTCGAATTCAGCATAATCCACCACCACCTGCTCACCCGCCCCGTCGCCCGCCAACGCGCCCTCCGCGTCCGTCGCCTCGGCGCGCGCGCTCGACACCGCGCGCTCGACGCACTCGACGTCCCCCGCGGCGCTCGACGTCGCGCGCGCGCGCTTGAGAATGCCCATCCTCGCGTCAGACTGTGCCGCTGTGTGCAGCCGCTGTGTGCGCCATTTCGCCGCGCGCGCGAGTCGACGGTCGACGGTCGACGGTCGGCGCGCGCGACATCGCGCACGCGCACGCGTTTGACGTCGCGCGCGACGCATCGCGGCGTCACGCGCGTCGAGGCGCGCGCTAGAGGGGTTTGAGCTCGCGCGACACCGCTATGGGTGGTCGAGATGGCGGTCGAGGTCGTGCGAATACATGGACGCGCGACGGCGGCGGCGGCGGCGGCGGGCGACACGCGGGACATAGTCACGGTAACGCCAACGCCCCGGCGCACGGGGTGCGGCGACGAGACCTGCTGCAGGAGGACCTCGTGCGCGAGCGCCCGTCGTGGGCGTTGAGCTGCTACGGTCCGCGAGGCGACGAACCAAACTTACTCGGCGGGGATACGTGCGCGGAAGAGGTGCGATGGGCGTCGTACGCCGCCTTGCGCACGCATGGGCACGCGCAAGGGGTGTACGCGCGCGTGAAGGCGTGTGCGGAGGCCAAGGCGAATGATATAAAGGGGATTTTGTCGTTTCCAGAGCACCAGTTGAAGACGGTGCTCGACCGCGTGGCGGCGGGACAGATGGCGCCTGCTGGACTCGATCGCGTGATTGATGGGCGTGCGTTGGCGGAGATAACGGTGGGCGCGGGTGCGAGTGTGGGTGGCGTCGGAGCGGCGAACGCGTTCGGGGGTGGTGCGATGTCGACGTTGTCGGCGACGGCGCCGGCGTTTGCGCCGACGCATTCCGCGTTTGGAGGACACGGGGGCGGATTTGTCGCAAATGCCGGCGCACCATCGCCCATCGTCGCGGCGCCCGCGTTTGGGGGTGGATTTAGTCCTACGCAACACGCGCCACTGACGCCCGATCCGAACGTACCTGATTCTGACGCCTGGTGCGCATCGGCGTTTCACGCCGGTAAAATTCCCGACGGTCCGCCGCCTCAGCAGTATATTAGATGAAACTCACATGTTTTTGAAAAAGCGTGCGCGTGCATATGTGTTGTTACAAATGAGTAGTTTTATTAGTCTCTTCTTCTGCGCTCTCTCGCAGAACCAGCTCGCTCGTTGAGCGCTCTCGCGCGGCGAGCATGGCGCGTTTCCTCTCCTCGCGCGCCTCTTTCGCCACGGCGCGCCGTTGTTGACGCAGCGCGTTCTCAAATTCGGGACTCAAGCGGTAATCAAATTGTGTGGCCCATTCCACGACGTTGGCTTCAAACACCAGCGCGCGGACGTCACCGACGGCGCGGGCGGATGTCCAGGACACGACTTTAGTATCCGCGTCGGCGGCTGCGTTGGCTTTCAGACTGCGTAATTCGCCGACGAAATTCCCAACGCGGCGTGCTCCGACAACCTCACCATCCCGCGTGAGCTCGCATTCGCCAGACTTGATGATGAAAAACTCGGAGATGGTTTCACCTTGGCGCGTGATGTAGTCGCCGCTCTTGAATCGTCGCTCTGGTGGTTGTCTCGACACGGATATTAAGCCATCCAAGCGGGCGTGCGCGCGATGCAGCGTATCCGACGTGTGCGACTTTTGCCCGGTGAACCACGCGTGCTCGAGCGCTTGCGCTGCGGTGAGTCTGCGTTTAGGATTTGGTTCGAGTAAGCCTTGGAGTAAATCTTTGGCGGTGTCCGATATGCCAGCCCACATGGGGTCGGTGAAATCGATGTACGCTTCGGTGATGAGCTCGATGAGAATGTCTTCATCATCGTCGTCAAATGGCCATTCATTCGTGAGTAGCAAATGCATGGCGACGCCTAGCGCCCATACGTCGACGCCTTGTCCGTATACCCCTGCGAGCAAAGCTTCGGGAGCGACGTATGAAAGCGTGCCACACACGTGTTGCGCTTGTTGACGCGCGCTCAACGCTTTCGCCAAGCCGAAATCGACGACGTTGACGGATTCCAGTTTCGACTTTTCCTTGAGCACAAAGTTTTCGAGTTTTAAATCGCGATGAATCACGCCTTTGCTGTGCATAAATGCGACTGCATCGAGCATGGCACCGATGACTGTGCGGCAATCGTCCTCGCTGAACTGCCCGTGCTCATTCAAATAATCTTCGAGCTCTTCACCCGTCAACACATCCATGACGACGTGAACGACTTCGTCGTTCTGTTCGGTGAAGAATTCACGAATCGTGACAATATGGGGGTGTTCAGAGAGTTGTTGCATCATGACGAGTTCGCGTTTGATTTCTCGCATCGTCATCGTGGCCATTTTGCGAACACCATCATCTTCGTCGTCGCTGTCTTCGTCGCTGGACGACTCTTCGCCGCTGTCCTCATCAGAGTCGCCACCCGCGCCGCTCGCGCGGAGCGATTTCACAGCGACAATTTCACCAGTCGCGAGATGCCGAGCCTTTCGGACGACTGCGAAACCGCCCGCGCCGAGTACGTTGAGTAATTCATACTTTTCATTGAATGGCATGTAGTCGTGCACCTTGCCGACGGGACGCACGAAACGAGACGTATCGAGCTCCTTCAGCCCACCGGGTGCAGAGTTTGATCGCGGCAAGCCTTTCTTACTCTTCGTTGCGCCCTCTGGTTTATAATTTGCACGTCCGCCGAGCAAGTATGATACGTTGTAGTTGGAAATCTTTGTCGTCAGCACATCCTTGGCGTCGACGTGCACGCCTTGCACGCGTGGCCGTTCGCCATTGGTCGTTTGCGCTCGCAAGCCATTCCAACCAGCATTCACCGGCTTCTTCGTCGCGCTGCCCATGCGCGTGAGGCCAGTCGTTGTTTTGCGTTGTAAACTCAATCCACGCATTGATTGAAGCGGAGTGGGTGACGCCGATCGTGAATGCGGTGGCGACCGAGTCGCCTTGGCGAGCGCCGCCAAATCTGGCGCGCTGTCCAGTCGTAACAATTGCGAGTGCCCTCGACCCCGCCCGGCGCCAGCCGCAGCGGCGGGCTTTAAAGATGCCCACGCACTCAGCCCCGTGGGTAATAGTCCAGCAGATTTTGCGCGCTCCACGAGATCGCTAAACACTTCCGGCGCCTTTGGTACGTCGAGCGACAAATCCTTCAATGTCGTCGCAGTTCGCGCGAATCCCTTCGCCATTTGACTCCCATTCACAAACGAGCTTCGACCGAGATATTTGAGCAACTTGATAATCTTATCCACGACGTTAGGCGTGAGGATTGACTGCACAATGGCTAAATTAAGCGCCTTTTTCACGAGCTCGTGATGGTAAAACGGCATATTCAGCGTCCGCAACCGTCGCTCAGCCTCAGCTCCGTCTCCAGAAATCAAATACTCATCAATAATCTTCCGCATTTCAGTCCGCGCATTCGATGCGTTATACCCTTCTGGACCACCCCACGCGTTTCGCACGCGCGCCTCTCCGCCTGGATCAGCCAGCGTCACTTTTACCTTGCGCGCGACCTCCGCGCCCTGCCCGTAACCGTCTCTTGCGCACGCTTGCTCTAAATACGTCACCGAAACCACATCATCCGCCACCGCGCGCGCCAAGAACGTCCCACACTCTTCAAGCGCTTGCGGAAAGTCCAGTTTCAAATCCGCAACCTCTGCGAGTACGCGATCGAACCCGCGTTCAAAGTCATTCGCGTCCAACGCCGCGCTCGAGTGCAGCTCACAAAACACTTGACTCACCAGCTCTCGTTCCCGCGCGCCGCGATCGAGCGCGGCGCATATCATCCGCTTCACCACGTGCGCTTCGAGCCCAGACTTCGTGCGTTCGCCCGCGACGTCGTTGCTCGCCATCGCACCGTGCGCCGCGAGCGTCTCCCGAAGACTGAGCTCAAACTCCCTCGCCGAAGCGTGCGAAAAGTACTCGCGCGCGTGCGCCTCAATCGCGCGCTTAAACGCGAGCTCCTGATCGCGTATGGACGCCATGCCGTCCCCGCGTCTCGGCGCCCGCGACCCGGCGTCGGCGCACTCTGACGCGTCAGACACAAAAAAGTTGCATCATCATCATCATCCGCATCGTCGACATCACTCGTCGACGCCACGCCATGGGCATCTTCCCCGACGCCGATGCGACGCGCGCCGGCGTGAGCGATGATTTATTCGCGTCCTCGAGCGCGTTTCGCGTGGACGTGCCCGTGGGCGCGCCGGCGCTCGTGCGCACAAAGAAGGCAAAGGCAACGCCGCGCGGGCGCGCGACGGCGCGCGACGGCGCCGCCGCGAGCGCCGAGGCGAAACCATCGCGCGCGGCGGCGGCGGCGGCGGCACCGTCGTCGTCGAGCGCATCTGGCGACGAGAGCGACGGCGACGCGTCGTCGTCGTCGTCCGATGGCGCCGCTGCGCCGGTGACCAAGGTGGCGGCGGCTCGAGCCAACGCCGGGCGAGGCGACGAGAGCGATAGCGACGACGAACGGCGACGCGCGGTTGCGGTGACTGGGTCAGGACCGCGCGACCGCGATGCGGGCGCGACGGCGGAAGAGTTGGCGCGGACGGTGTTCGTGGGGAACGTGCCGGTGACGGTGAAGGCGAAAAAGTTGAAGCAAGCGTTTGGGAAGTTTGGCGTCGTGGCGAGCGTTCGGTTGCGAAACGTGCCCGTGGATGCGGATGGGAACGAGCCACGCAAGGTGAAAGTGTTGCAGAAAAAGTTGAATGCCGAACGCGGGAATGCGACGGCGTTCGTGGTGTTTACTGATGCGGAATCGGCGCAGAAGGCGGCGAAAGAGATGAATATGAAGTCGTTTGAGGGTCGACACGTGCGCGTGGATTTGGCGAGTAATCCGTCAATCGTCAAGAGCGAGGTGGTTTACGATCAAAATCGAAGCGTGTTTTTGGGCCAGCTCCCGTTTAACGTCGACGACGAAGAAGTGATTCGATTATTCAATAAGAATGCCGAGTATCCAGAGTTGCGTAAGAGCGTCGAGGCGGTGCGCATCGTTCGCGATAGAAAGACCACGATGGGTAAGGGAATCGGATTCGTGCTGTTCAAAACGAAGGAACAAGCACGCACGGCGTTATTATTAGATGGAAGTAAGATTGGCGATCGAGAAATTCGCGTGAGCAAAGCGTCGAGAGCCAAGGCGCCAAAGCCCGGCGCGGCGTCCAAAGCGCGACCGGAACCAAAAATTTCAACTGGCGCTGAACGACGCAATCCGAAACTCAAAGACTCGTCTGAAGCACCACATGCATCGGGCTCGGTGCGCGCGGCGAATGCATGGGAAGGCTCGCGATCGCGTCCTGGTGGCAAGTCTCAAAAGACAGCGTTCCGCGGCGGCGACGCCCGACCGACACCCGGAGGCATCGGCAAACCTTCGATGAAAAAGGCTGGCACCAAGGAACGCACCGGTAAGCGTCCAGCGGTTGCCGCGAGAAAGGCGAAAATGAAAGCCAAAGCTGCCGCGTCGGGTGGTAAAGGTCGCTCCTAGGTGGGGTGTAGACAATCTACATGTCTGTACGTTTTACGGCTCGCCGAGCTGTGCAATTACAACGAAAGTTTTTACTTATCCTCCTCCTTGTCTTCAATCACCTTTTGCTCGGCGTCCGAACCGGCTTCGCTCTTAAGCTCTTCTTGAAATTCCTGCGTTTATAATCAAAAATAAACCGCATCAAAGCCGTCAGTCGTCGAGCTCAAAAATAATCTTACCCTAGAGGCTGTCGGTTATCACACATCCGCCGCGCGCTCAACGTGTACACTCGCAACACAACAAGCACTTCACGCGCAATCACGCACCGTCGCCGCTTCTTGGAACGACTTCACCGTCTTCCCAAGAGACTTCCCAAGCTCCGGAAGCTTACTCGGCCCGAATAACACCGCCGCGACGCCGCCGATGACGACAATCTCAGGCAACCCGAGACCAAAGAGCCCTGCTCGAACGACCGAATCCCCGCGCTTCGCCCCGACGTGCGCGCGTTGCACGCGCTGCGCCGGCATTCGGTGTGTCATTTGTCGCGTCACGCGCCCGTTCGCCGTCGCACGCGACGTCGTTTGCACGGTGAACATCTTCGTAATCGATGCGCTGGCTCACGAAAGCGTATCTTCGCGTCGCGCGTCGCTGCGGCGCGTCGTCGGCGTGTGTCGCACTCAAAGGTGCGCGTAGGTGTCGTCTCCTTGGACGATCACTCGTGTCTCACGGCGGCGCGGACGTGCGCGTCGCGTTGTGCCGTCGTCAAGCGGCATCGGCGTCGACGCACCTCATCGCTGACGCGGCACATTCGCGCACGCGCCGCGCACGCGAAGGTCCGTGCGCACCGCGCGACGGTCGAGCGCGTGCGAACGCCTGCGATCGACGACCGCGTCGCGTCGCGCGTCAATCGCACCGACGCGCGCACGCGAGTCGGTCGCTTCGACGCACGCCGTACGCCGCCTCTGTCGTCGTCGTTCGATGGACGCCAAGGCGCTCAATCGCGCGCTCACCACCGCGCGCTCGATCGAGGACATCGAACGCGCGTTACTCGGTCGCGATGAGTTGCTCAACGCCATCAATTGCGCCGCCGCGTGCGGGAGCGCGGCGAAATTGAGCGCATCGAGAGTGGGCAAGTTTTCAACCGCGCCGGCGGCGGTTGCGGACGCGACGCGCGTTATATTGGGCGTATGCGACGTCGCGACGTCGGCGATGACGCACGAACCGCGACAGTGGTGGCCGAGGCAGTGTTCAGCCATGCTGTGGGCGCTCGGGAAGGTGGGTGCGAGGCATAAAGGGCTGGAGGATGCGATCGAGGTCGCGCTCGAGCCGCGGTTGGATGAGTGCAAGCCGCAAGAGTTATCGAACGCGTTGTGGGGGTTGGCCAAGGTGAATAGCGATCGGGTGGGGTTGATTAGGATGTTAGGTGAACGAATACGGCGGTCGTTGTTGGTGGATAAAGGTACGGATCATCGCACGGGATGGACGACGCAAGGGGTGAGTAACGCGGCGTGGAGTTTAGGTTCGATGACGACGGACGCTTCGCGAGAAATGTTTGAAGAAAGCGCGCTTGGTGAAGAGCTCGTGCGTGGTTTGGCGACTGCAGTGGAAGAACGTGTGCTGATGTTTAATCCGCAAGAGTGCGCGAATACAATGTGGGCATTTGCAAAGTGTTCAGCGTTTACGAGCGAAGCTGAACGCGGCGCTCGAGCGCTAGCCGCGCGCATTCGGGACGAAGAGGATTGGATGGCACGTGGAGATTTTCAATGCCAGCACGTGTCAAATGTCACTTGGGCGTGTGCGAAGATGAATATGAGCGATGACAAAAAGTTGGTTGACGTGCTGAGTGAGGCGTGCAAGGCGTATGCGTCGGATTTGAATGCCCAGGAGCTTTCAATGATTTTGTGGGCATTGGCAACGTTAGCGATTTCTGACCACACCACCATGGAAGTTCTCGCTAACGCGGCGGCGGAAAAAGCAAAAGAGTCTTCGGCACAACAAATGGCTACGTCAGCGCACGCGCTCGCGAAGCTTGGCATTTACAACGCGTCGCTCATGAACGCGTACAAGTTTCACGCAACGCAACGTCGAGATGAATTTCAACCTCGCGACGTCGCATTTCTCGCGTGGGCGTACGCCAAGCTCGATGTGAAGGCGCCAAAGTTATTTGAAATGTTCAGCCAAGTCGCCGGAGATATGTTGTACGACCCAGAATATCAGACGTTTACGCCGCATCACTTGACTATGCTTTTGTGGTCTTTTGCGATGCTGAGCGAAGACACTGAGGCGCTTGTGCCTGTTGTTATTCGAGCCATGGCGACGATGATTGATGATTTCAATGCTAGAGACTTGACAAACACCGCTTGGGCGCTCGCGGCGCTAGGCTGTGAAGACAAATCGTTCATTGCATCTATCGGCGCTTGCGCGAAAAAGAAATTAAACGAGTTCAACTCTCAAGAGCTTTTAAAGTTTCTAGGGTCATACGAGCGGCTTGGTGTCGAAGACAAATCGCTGACCGAGGCTGTTTCTTCGCAGCGTACGTTGACGTATGAATTTCCCGCGCTTGGTTCGACGATTGAGCTCACGGCGGCTACGCCGCAGAGTTACAAGGGCACAGACCGCGTTCGCGTCGATGACAGCTGTGGCGGTTGGGGGCGAGGTAACACTGGCGTGGCGCTTTGGGAGGGCAGTTTTGTCCTTGCCGAGTGGCTTTCGAGACAGAAAACTCCGCATTGTACTACTGGCATTAAAGAGGCTCTGGACGGCGCTTGGGGAAAAGATGCAAATTGGAGCGGTAAAGTTGGCGTCGAACTTGGCGCTGGTTTGGGATTGCCATCAATCGTCGCCTCTGAACTTGGCGTGCAGATGATTGCAACTGATGGTACGTATCGTTTTGCTTCGCGACTTGTGCTTTGTCGCTCGTTGCCACTGTTAATCCCTTCATTGGACCTTTCATGTCCTTGGAGTTTCAAATGTGGCGTACATCAACTCGAGAGTTTCGCTGACAGCACTCCGCGCGTTTCGGCGGGCCAATGAGTGTCATCTGATAGTAGCTCCCGCACATTTCACTCAGTCGCATTTTATAACGTGACGGACATGTACTGACTTTTTTATGCGTGTGTTCATCGTATGCAGGTGACGATGATGTGCTGACACTACTGCGCGAAAACATCGCCGACAACGCTAAAAGTAGCGCCCGTGTGGAGAAACTCGTGTGGGGTGTCGACGATCCCTTGAAGCTACTAGCTCTAAAATCGCACCCAGATCTTGTTATGGCGAGTGACGTAGTGTACGGCAACGATCCGGCGAAATGGACGAATCTCGTGCGGACGATGTGCGATTTGAGCGGTCCTAATACGTTGATTCTGATTGCGAATGTGCAGCGCTACCCAGTTCATCACCCCATGGCTGAAACGAAGTTCTACACCGAATCCACGGCGAAGAACTTCACGAGAACTGAGTTACCAGTCACGGCGTTGCACACAGACTTCCAGCGCACTGGCGCTGGGAACTGCGTGATTCACGTCTTCCGCAAAGTGGCGAATAAGAAACGCAAAGCGCACGACGAATCTGAGAAATCCAAGAAGAAAGAAAACAAGGAGAAAAAGGAGAAGAAGGAGAAGAAAGAGAAGAAAGAGAAGAAA
>Ga0181562_10000050_pt1 | contig 75799 bp, 57 predicted proteins | sample 011ome_26_FD_139344 | JGI IMG/M metagenome (GOLD analysis project Ga0181562, IMG submission 139344) | Coastal salt marsh microbial communities from the Groves Creek Marsh, Skidaway Island, Georgia - 011511BT metaG (megahit assembly) | ecosystem: Environmental > Aquatic > Marine > Intertidal...
GAGGGTGGCGCGCGAGGGGGATGGGGCGAGCACCGTCGACGTCGCGCGCGCGCGCGACAGAGGCGGCGTCCAAGTCGCATAAGCGAATAGCGTCGGAGTCCGAGTCGAGTGGGCTCGCCACGGTGCAGCCTCTCGGAGAAAAAATTAGCGAAGCCATGGAAGCGTCGGCGCAGAGCCAGGGGCGGAGGGAGCTCGAGTCGAGCGCGCCGAGCGCGAGCGAGGCGGCGCGGGGCGAGGATAAACGGCGCGTGGGTCCCAAGGCTCCGTCTGAATCGGATGGTAACGAAGGCACGGAATGGGATGTGAAGTTTCCGAATCAGCGATTTGGACCGTGGTCTACGGAAGAAGTCACCGTGATGAAGGCGAGCATTAAGCGATGGGCGAGCGAACACGGTTTACTCGAGGAGTTCAACAAGGGAGACTATGAATTTCTCTTTAATCGCCGGAAAAAGCAAGGCGGGAGGGGCGCGCGCCTTCCTCGTTCGGAGCGACGGGCTTTTATTGAAGTCGCCCAAGGCATGCAAACGCGCAACGCAAAGCAAATCTATGGCTGGATTTTACGCAACATGGATAAGAAGGGCGCGACGGGGAAATGGAGCAAGGAGGAAACCGAGGCGTTGCTCAAGCATCAAGAGCGTCTCGGGAAGCAATGGAGCAAGATTTCAGAGTTGATTGGACGACCTGCATCGGCGTGCCGCGATAAGTGGCGCCTCGCAAAGGGTGGCGACAAGCGTAAGTCTGGTCGATGGTCTGTTGAAGAAACCGAAAAGATGGTTGCGCTCGTTCAAGAATTCTTCAAGCAACGCGGCGACGCCCCGGGCTCTGGCCCGGGCCAAGGCAACGAGCACTTGCCGCTTTTGGACAACATCAACTGGGTGACAATTTCCGAGAAACTCGGCACGAGAAACGAACAAGCGTGCTTACAGCGATGGTATCAAATCGCCCCGCCCATGATCAGCGCTGGTCAATGGGCGGCTGGTGAGGATGAGATCATGGTGAAGAATATCATTCGCCAAAAGCCGCGCACGGCGGATGACGTCAATTGGTCGGAACTCGTTGCCGGTCGTACCTTGGGACAAATTCTTCGTCGATGGAAGGTACTGACGCACAAAGTGCGTGACTACATCAACACTCCGTTTTGCGAATCGGTGTTGCAAGTAGCCACGTCGTTGGAGCTTCCGGATCTCATCGCTCGCGCTGAACGCCTATTGGCCTCCACCGTGTCGAGCGCGTGAGTTCGAAGTCGAGGCCATCCTTCTGTGCCGACCGCTGGCACCGCCACCCCTGTTGTCTGTAACCACCATTAACGACGGCAACAACGCATGTGAGATCTTGAGAAATCAATCATACATTCGCCAACTGCTGTAAATAGATGCTGCACGCGCTTTCCACGCATCGAACGCCACACCATGTACATTTCCTTTCCACCACCAATTAATAACAATATCAACCAATTCTTTCTTATATTTATTATACAGCGAGCTATACAAATCGTGTTTATGCGACTACTACTCCTAATCTTATACCGGCGGTCCCTCGTACGGTCTCAACTTGTGACACGGCGTGTCGGCGACGCCAGGCGACGCCGCCGTCGCGCACGCAGCGTTACATCCAAATAATAATGCCTCATCGTTCTCAATCGGGGGAGGCGTGAGGCCAAAGTAAAAGTCGCAACTTTTGTCTTCGAAATTCGGCTTGATTGTTAATGGCAACCCGAAATCATTCGTGAATACTTCTTGCGTCGCGCACTTGCACATGTTTACGCACATCGCCGTGCACCCGCTCTCTTGAAGCCAGCGGCATTTTTTAATATGTACCTTGGATGCCATTTCCATACCCAGATCGTTCTCCGTCGTTTGCTCGACTTCCATCGGTCCAACCATCCATGCAAAGACGATTTTCGTGATGCTCGCGTTGAGCTCGCAGGAAAACTTGTTCAAAGGAAACAGCGCTTTGAACGCCGCGTTGCCGCCGGGCGGAACGAGCGAACGAATTACTCCAGACGTGACATCACCCATACCCACCGCGTCCCGTCCCTTCATTTGCAAGAAACAAAGCGCAATGAATTCTTCGTACGACACCTTACCGGGTGGCGGCGCGTTTATCGCCATGCCAATCTTACGCATGAACCACGCCATGATGGCCAAGTCGAGCGCCGAGTCTGTGTACTTGACCTTGGTTCGTGGCTCTCGCCACGTCGATGGGAACTCCGCTGTGGCCAAGTTGAAGAATGAATATGGCTCGAATGATGATGATGATGATGATTCTCCCCCATTCGCGCTGCTGCTAATGCTGCTTTTGACGCGCGGCGCGCGCCCAACACCACACCACCGCGCGTGCGCACGTCGCGCGCTGCGTCTGTCGACGCTGCTGCGTACTGACGACGCGACTGACATCGCCGGCGACGAGGAGCACGTCGAAAACATGATTACCGCCGTTCACGTGCACTCAAAACCTCCAATCAAGGTCGTACTCTCCTCGAACGCGTCGCACAGTGCCGCAAGGCTTGGCCTTCTGTATACCCTAGCGACCTTGGCTAAACTCACACGGCGATGCTTATTCGATCGTCGTCGAACGTCACAGTCGACCGCGGCACGCGGTGAGCACGGCGTCACCATGGTGCTGTCATCCGCGTTTCTCATGGCGGTAAAGAAAGGCCCGTTCGCTCGAGGTGCGTCCGACATAGCTGCGTTTTGTTTGTCTTGGCGTTGGTGGCCACGACCACGGATTCGTGCCTTCACGAGCGACTTTGGTACTGACGAATGCGGGCGCACGTGACGTGAAACGCGCAAAATTAGGTGGCATCATATGGAAGACGCATCGTTTCATCAAAATGTCTCAAACGCGACAGCGCAACTCTGCGGTACGTGCGCGTAAAGACGGCTTTCAACGCCGACAGCCACACCCATGGTTGTCCTCGTTCGACTCACCTCTCTGTGCGTCTCTTTCTCCTAAACAGAAGCAACGAAAACATATTAGTGACGTTGAAGACGTGTTGAGGAAAGCTGCTGCGAGGTACGATTAATCTACGACGACGATTTCGTTGTTTTGTCCGCTGCGAGTGAAACTACTGACCAAAAGCTTTGTGTCCCGACCGTCGCAGCGAGGCCGCGGCGTCTTCGACTTTGGCGTCAACGAGTCAACAACTTCCATGATTTAGGCGCTCTTCATGTAACCCCGCGCACGTAGCCTTTCTGATTTCTACAATAGCTTGTTTATACTATTACAACTTCTAGTGCACACCATCCTTCGCCGTGGTCTCGTCGTCAGCCTCCGCGGCGTCTGTCCTCCAACGCCTGGCATTCGTGCGACGCCTTATAAGCGCAACACGCCGAAATCTCGCTCTCGGGTCACGTCTCAAGAACGTGGGACTGCGGGTTCGATACACATGTACGCGCCACTTTGGGGGAAACCCCCCGCACTGTGGACGTCGCAAGAGTATGAGACACTTTGGCCGAGTGGTCTAAGGCGCCGGATTTAGGATGGTCGCGCTTCAGTATGAAGCGTGTGTCCGAGAAAAATGAAAATGTGTGTGTCCCGTACACAACAGGTGAACATTCCGGTCCGCAAGGGCGTGGGTTCAAATCCCACAGGTGTCATGACTATATGTGTGTTGACTTTTGCCGCGTTTCCGATGCGTCTGCGCGTGCGCGCCGCGCCGCGCGCGCGTCGCGTGTGATTGCTTTGGCACCGAATTCGGTGCGCCATGGACGCGCGCGAACGTCCGCGTCCATGGCGCCTTGGACGTGCCTGTGCTTCGCTGCTTCAATGGTGTTCTGTGCATGGTATTAAAATAAAAGTACGCAACATACGTGTCGTGTGTCCGATTTTGTTTTTTTATCTGTGTTTGGGCCGCACACGGCACGCGCGAACGATGGCGCGCGCACCCACCGGTGGGTGTCCGCGTCACACGCACGCGTGCGCGCGCTCATCGTGCGTGGCCGTGGTGAGCACCACACGTAGTCGTATAGCACGAGACGCACCGCGCTGACAGTGCGTGGGTGGTGTCATCGCCCGTCAATCCCCGTCGACCGACGGCGTAGTCGTGCAGGACATTTGAATTAGAATTCTCGCCACTCATTCGTTCATTCATTCGGGGGGGTCGTTGTTTATACATACGTAGGTACTGTGAACGACGATGACAATGGATACGGCGATGGATGATGGCGAAGAGCCACTCGCGGTCGTTAATGATGACGACGTCGTCGTCAACTGTGACGACGCTGAAGCATCCTTGGTAGAGCGCGCAGAAGGGCAGAACGCGGCGACGACGTCGGAAGAAGAGGATGACGACGACGACGAGGATGACGATAATGACGTGAACGATAATAAATATAGTGGTATGGCTCGTGTAAAGGTGTACCGGTTGAACGATCGCGGCCATTGGGATGATAAAGGCACCGGTTTTGCTTCGTGCGAATACATCGAGGTACGCTGACGCGTGAATAAATGACTGCGCTCTTTGCCCCACGTAGTAGTAAAACAACGAAAGACTAACCGATATTTGTGATACTGTCGTGTGTCGTGATAATCATACAGCAATCGAGCTCGATCGGTCTCGTCGTGGTCTCAGAAGAAGACCAAGAACCGCTTCTGATTCATCGCGTCAGCCCGCAGATCGACATGTATTCGAGGCAAGAAGAGGAGACCATCATCTCATGGGTCGATAACGAGTTGAACACGGACATTGCTTTGAGTTTCCAAGAGGGTTGCGGGTGTAATTTCATTTGGGAGCAAATCAAGTCGGTTCAGAGACAGTACTTGCAACAGTCTGGCGGAGGGGCGTTGGGCGAAGACGGCGACGTGCAAAATGTCGCCTCGGCCATGGAGTACGGAGGTGTGTCTTCGGAAATGCATTTCTCGTTTAACAAGAACGAACGGCAAATGATTGGCGGTGAACAAGGAGCGACGTACTTGGGAATGCGCCAAGTGGAAATTGAACTTCCAGCGCCGGATATTGCAAACTTACCAGAGCTTGTTAAGCTCGTCACTGAAACGTCGCTATTCACGCGGGAGAGTATCCCAAAGGTAATCTTGAAAACAAAAGATTACATCAAAAATCTTTTGGACGTTTTCACAAAATGTGAGGACTTAGAGGACATGGAAAGTCTGCACTTGTTAAATAAATTGTTCAGAGGGCTTGTCATGCTGAACGATGTGGATCTCTACGAAACACTGCTTAGCGAAGAGTTTGTATTTGACTTTGTCGGCGTCCTAGAGTACGACCCCGAACAAGTCGAACGGACGAGTCACAGAGAGTTTTTGCGCGAGAAAGTCAAGTTCAAAGAGGTTGTAGAGATTTCTAACGCTGCAATTAGAGAAAAAATCCATCAAACGTGTCGTTTGGGATATTTGAAGGATGTGATTTTGCCACGCGTGTTGGACGACTCAGCCTTTAGCATGCTAACGTCGATGATGATGTACAACAACGTAGAAGTTGTACAGTCTTTGCATCGCGACGCTCACTTTTTCCCAGAATTGATGCGTCGATTGAAAGATGCCAAACCGGGAGACGAAGATTGGAATGACCTCGTTTCCTTTTTACAAGAACTCTGTACGTTGGCGAGACATTTACAGAACCACAACCGCTTAGCAGTGTTTGCGTCTCTGCAACAGCACGGGTTATTTGATGTGTTGACTGATATTCTCACATATGGTGATGAATACTCTCAGCTGAAAGCCGCTGATGTCATCATGTCGAGCTTACAGAATGATCCAGCAGTACTCCGAGACTTTTTGGTCAAACAACAGCAAGATGATGCGCCAAACAAGATGCTCTCCGAACTCGTGCGCTTGTTTCTCGTCGGGAGCGATGGTATCCAGGCAACCTATTTGGAAATTCTCTTATATTTGATGGATCCTGAGACGATGAATAATCAGTCTCCAGAAAAAGATGCGTTACTTAATATCTTCTATGAAGAACACATGGCATCGGTGGTGAGTCGAGTCGCTTTGGGCAAGGAAAACGTCGTCGTGGGCAAGGAAGCAAATGAAAAAACTGTACCCGCGTGGGCGTTGACAAAAATTATCGATCTGCTCATTTTCTTCGTCCAGCATCATGCATACAGAATTAAGTACTACATCTTGCGCAATCATGTCCTCCAGCACGTGTTGCAGTTGACCGAACGCAAGGAGAAGTACGTGGTCGTTTCGGCTATTCGATTTTTGCGTGCGTGCGTTCATTTGAAGGACGAGTTTTACAACAGGTACTTGATTAAGATTAACGCATTTGCGCCTGTGATGAAGGTGTTCAAGACGAATGGCGATCGGTACAACTTATTGAATAGTGCGGTGTTGGAATTGATCGACTTTGTGCGTCGCGAAAATGTTCGCAACTTGATACAGCATCTCGTCACTACGTACGAGGCGTACTTTGAAGAGGTGTATTATGTTGACACGTTCAGACTACTTAAGCTGAGATATCAGCAAGTTATGAGTAACACGGGCGCCGCAGGTCCAGCGTCAGGCGTGCCCATTCAGGGATACGGCGGTAGAGAAATCGCCGCCGCACAGGCGCTCAGTGAGCAGCGCATGAGACGTGATTCGTCGATGAGCAAGGACGAGGAGGACTACTTTGAACACGATGACGATCAAGGAGATGAGGTCGCAACGGAACATTTAACTCCGTTAAATACGATTCACAGTCCCCCAGGTCCGTCAAACGTCCTTCATTTCCAGGGGTCACGTTTCGTGCCCCAGCCCATGGCAAACTCTGTTTTTAGCGACGAAGTAGACACAGGCCCAACTCATGGGGAACTCGGTAAACGAGGCCGATCCACAAGTCCGCCACCTAATCTTAAGGTTGTAGACCTTCCTGTGTCTCCTGGTACGGTTGAAATCGCGAAGAAGTCAAAGGCGACTGGAGAGGAAAGCTTGACGGCGGCGCAGCGTAACGCGTTTGCACAAGTTACTCCCACGGCGAAGAAGGAAATACAAGACGAAGAAGAGGCTGCCGAAGAAGCCAAAAATGTAAAACAAACATCAAATCCGACATCGAGCTGGGTGTCTGTTGATGATACTAGCGATAACAACGAAGAAGCAAACGATTCAAAGAAAGAGTAGATGAATTTTAATGGTAAATGTTTAGAAATTTAGTCATTGAAACGCTTTTGTGACCTCGTCTGGACGTTGAATGCGTTCTCTTTCTAAAGCAAACGCTTTTTTGTCCTTTTCTTTCACCTCTGTTTTCAGAGGTACGCTAAATTTCGCTTTTTTGACCTTGTTATCTTTCATAAAGTCCCGCCAACCACCGACGCGTTTCTCGCGGCGGTCTTCACTTTCCCATTCACGGCGTTCTTTGTGCTCACGTTTTCGCTCTGCTAATTCTTTCTTTTCTTCTTCAGTAATACGTTTTTCTTCGTCTTTTATTCGAAGGGCCAATTTTCGCCGTCTCCATTCTAAATCGACAATATACTTGCGTGCTTCAAACTTCCAACGCTCGTGAAATTCATCCGTTTTCATAAAATCCTCGAGCATACCCTCCTTATTCCCTTGATATTTCAGTCTCAAAACTGCATCATCGCGAGCTTCTTTTCTCCATGTTGTCAGAACAGACTCTTTCGCCTGAGTTAAGTTGAAATCAATCGCCCGTTTGAAGTCTTCCTCGAGTAGCAGTTTTTGAGCCTGCCCAAGAGCATCGAATGCCGCCTTGGCGTCTTTATGTTTACATTTATCAGGGTGAACAAGCAAAGAAGCCTTACGAAAGGCACGAGGGATCTCTTTCAACTCGCAATCAAACTTGACGTTCAAAAACTCATACGGATTGAGCTTGAATGATGATAAAATGCGCTCAACTTCCGCGTCTCGCGTCGCGTCTGATACGTCTTTGAAGAACTCCTTCAATAAGGTCTCTGTATCTTTAATCTCTTCTATCGGCTCGGCTTCGGCATCAGGATTCAACACGATTTCCTCCAAGGCAATATCATTACCACCATCTACACCACCTGCTTCTGATGTCGATGCCGCCGTCGCTAGTCCCCGTCCGTTGTCTGACGCGTCTTTGCCACGCCTCTCCTCAGCCGTAGCAGTAGCAGTAGGTGCTGCTGCCCCTACCGTCGCCCCTGCCGCCGACACCGCTACAACTACCTCCTCCTCCTTCATTTTGTCCTCATCTTTCACCTTGCGCACGTTATCCGGCTTCAGATACACTTCTTCGTTCGTCCCGTCCACGCGTACGCGATACCTCGCTCGCGCGGCTGCGTACTCCACGACGACCGCGCGCGATGCGTTTAAATCCGGACGCCCTTGCAAGCCATGAATGACGACGGATGATTTAGGTTCGATATACTCGAACTGCATGAGCACGCGCTCGCGCGTCTCTTGCGCCGCGCGTTGTGACGCACAACACCTCCAACGAGCGCGACAAGAAAAGATGAACCGCACCCGAGTGTGTGACGCAAGACGCGCGCGAGGGATGCCTACGATCGCGCCTTGGGTGCTCGGACCGCTCGGTGCGGTACCATTCGTGGCGCTCACGCCCCAAGCGCGCGAGTATGCGATGGGTTACCGCGTGCCATTCGTCTTGAATGCCGAGCGCACGGCGAAAGCGCAAGTGACTTACGGCGCGGTGATTTTAAGCTTTTTAGGCGGCATGCACTGGTCGCTGGCGGGTACGAAATACGGTAACCCAGCGTTATCACCACGGGCGTTGAGGGCGAGGTATACGTGGAGTGTGATTCCGTCCCTGATTGCGTGGCCGGCGCTATTGATGCCTGAACAAGCGGCGTGCGCGACGGTGGCGAGCGGTTTAGCCGCGGCGTGCGCTGTGGATACAAAGTATGCCGCCCAAGGAGCGTTCCCGCGATGGATGTTGCCGCTGAGGTATGCGTTGACGGCAACGGGAATGGCATCTCTCATGGCAACCGCAATGAGGGATCGTAGTAAGGCGTAGGGATCGTGGTAAAAACGCGACGGTGACATGTACAACACTGCACAGCACAAGTAGCACAATAGCATAATGAAACAATAGGCATCATCTTTCAACGAAATAATAGGTAACTACTTGAAACACGGAATATTTACTTCTTTGCCGGCGCGCATGGCTCGGCGCCCACGCACACGGAAATGGTTTTAGAAAACTTTTGGCCAAACGATTCGTGCTTTGCGTTCGCAAATTGCAGCGTCAACGTATGAGGGCCTGGTGAGAGCTTAATTGTACCTTCCTTTTGCGCCTTACCGTAGTGCAAGTGCGTGTCATCGAAAGGAATGGCCTGTCCCTTCTCAACGAAAGTGCCATCGATCACGATGTGGTGGTGGCCCGTGCCTTCTTGTAAACCTTCCGACGCCGGAGCGAGCTCATAGCCCTTCACACCAAACTTCGCCGTAAACTCCTCTTCGACTTGAGCGCCGTCCTGAGGAGACACCCAGTAAACACCATTTTTACCATCCTTAGCCATCGCAGGCGAGGCAGAGGTCATCACCACCGCGACACCGAGAGCGAACGCGGCGTTGCGGGTAAACGTCACCATGGCTTCGACATCCCGCGACATACCTTGAGCGACGCACACGCGAGCAGAGCGACCACGAGCGGCGGAAGACGAAGACGTGCGCGCACGGCTTACAACGACGTTAACGCGCGTCTGAGCGATGGATGAAGTCATCATCGTTCGTGAATGTTGCGAGGGTTGCAGTGAAGAGTGGCGACGTTTTATCCAGCTCTTTGAGCGCGATTGTAAGGAATATCAATCTAAGTCGTGAATTCAAAACAACTATCGTATAAGTATCTAAGCCGTCGGTTTGCGCGCGATGACGACGTACATAGGGTCGCTTTTTCCGGGATTGGGGGAAATGTCCTCCGCCGAAGGTGGCTCAAATCCGCCCGCAAAGTGGTAATACGCGCCAACAATCCAAACGTGGTCCAAATCACCAGTGCCAGTCCAGATAGACACCGCTTTCGTGGGGAAGCATCTGTTACTAAAGCTCATGATCGCCAATCCACCCGGTTTGAGCACGCGGTTAATTTCACGCATGACTTCAAGCGGTCGAGTCAAATAGTCGACACTCACTGCGTTCGTCACAACGTCAAACGTATTGTCATCGTAAGGAAACGTCGGATCTTCGTTCAAGTCACGGACGGCGTAGTCGTTCAGAATAGGGTTTCTCTTCAACTCGTCTTCGTTCATGCCGATGCCAGAAATCTTCCCAGCCTTGTAACCCGTCGGGTAGTGAGAAATCCAACTGCTGCACACGTCGAGAAGCGCGACGTCGTTGCTCGGCGCCGGGAACGCTCGAGAGTAGTACTTTGTCAACGCCTCAATCGCTTGATCGTCAATGTGCGTCACAAATCTAGGTTGAGAGTAAAAGATAAAGTCTGAGCTTTCGTCGTAACGTGCCATTTCCTTCTCTCCAAAAGGAAACTTGTCTGGGAAGCCAGGTTCTTTAAGTACATCCGCGTACGGGTCAGACTTGGCTGACGCGAACGCCGTACCAGGAGTCATGCTCGCACCCGCGGCAGTGGTAAAACCGATCGAGCGCAGCATGGCCGATGCCCCGGTACCGATGAACGCGCTTCGTCTGGATGTATTCCAGCCATGCTTGACACCTCCTGCTTCACTCGTCGCTCGAGTCTCCATCGCTCCGGCTCGCGTGGCCCGGTGCGCATGCGCGCGCGCTGAAGCGCACCTCGGCGCACCACTCGCCGTGGATAACGCAGTCGTCGTCGTCATCGTCATCACCGCTCGAGTGAGCATGAGTTCTCACTCTCGCGCGCGCGTGTGGTTGTGACAACCGCGTTGAGGTGACGTCGTTAAAGCGCTCCTCGTGCGCCTGGAAGGAATCGCCACGCCACCAGCCACCGCACTTTGCGTCGTGCCGTGCGCGCTGTGCGCGCTGTGCGCCTACATATCGCGAGAAACGTGTCATTGTGACGACGTGTACCTCGCGCGACGACGACGACGACGACGACAACGACATGTCGGGACTTGGCTTGGACTACTCGTCCTCGGAGGAGGATGAACGAGACGCACCCGAAGCCGTCGAAAACATGGGACGCACGGCGGAGGAAGAACGACCGAGCACGACGTTGGCGTCAAAGGTAGAAAGTGTTGTCAACTCGATGCAGTTACCTTCGGCATCAGCTTTATTCGCTGGTGATGCGAGCACCGTAGCGGCATTCGCAAAGGAGGCTACCGCGCCGGCGTCGCAGAGACCGAGTGGTAAGCGACCAGCGCCGACGCCTATATTGAACCCACGCCAAGGGCGACAATCGCATCCAACATCCGTGGGTAAAGTGAACACGCTTCTACCCCCGCAGCTTCGTGGACGGGCGAATCATGCGACGCAGGACTTGGAAGGACTAGGACTCCGAGAGCCAAAGCCAAAATCGCGTTAGCACGCCACCAAGTAGACACGCCGAGGACGCCGCAGTAGTTCGATTAGTGAGTGATGTATAATATACGTAACATAGACTTGATTACAATACACAGGTTCGCTCTCGTCACGATGACATCAAACACTTCAGGAGCTCGGCGTGCGTAGCCTTGTTGCTAGCAAGAATGGGCCGTGTCGTTAAATCTGTCGGATATAATTAATTGTCAGTAATTAATTGTAACATCGGTTGTTGGTGACGATGATTGAATTAGAGTACGCGATTCGCGAACAAAACGCACCGTATTCGTCTCCGATCAAGTTTGTCACCTGCCCTCCAGCTTCTCGAATCTAAGAACATGAAATAATTAATTCAGAACACGATTAAATTATAGTGTGGTACTCACCAACAAAACACCACCAGCAGTGTCCCAGCTGTTCAGATCGGCTTCAAAATACGCCGTGAGCCTTCCGCACGCCACCCAGGCGAGCATAATTGCAGCACTTCCCAGCATTCTAATCGTACGAACGGGTAAATTCGCCAAAGCTGTTTATGGCGAAATAATTAATTGTTAGCAATTATTCGCGAAATAATTAAATGCTTCGCTCTCGGATCGCGCAATTAAATTTACCTGTCATTCCTCGGAGCATGACTTCCGTCGACGCATCTGTAGGCGCGTATCCAGTTACGACCACAGCCTCCAACGCCGTTCGTTCTTCTCCAACCTTCATGGAAGCACCATTTAATCGTGCGCCACCGCCGAGCGTAGCGGTGAAGCACTCATTCCGAAACGGATCTAATATGACTGCTGCTTGCAGTTCGCTATCACGAATAATCTTGTCAGTCAACACATTCAATCGTGGCTACATTCAATGCGCGTACGCAATGCATTGCGCGCCAAACAAGTCGAGGTAAATTATTCATACTTACCCTTTGTACGCCACGCCAATAGAAATCGCTGACAAAGGCATCCCGTGCACGAAATTCGTCGTGCCATCGATCGGATCTACAATCCAAAGCCAACCAGGTCCTATTACCGTGTAAGGATGTCAGTCTAATTAATGCATGACATCATATATTCGAATTATTGATGCAAATAATTTAATTAATTTAATTCAGAGTCAGCGTGCTTCGACGCGGGCATACATACCTGAGTTCAAGAGCTCTCGAAGCGCATCTGCACTCGCATCCTTGCCCGCGGCGACGCTTTCTTCACCCTAGTCTTATGGTTAGCCTAATGTTATGAAACGATGCATCTATTCGTGCGCACCAGAAATCCGTGCGTTGGGAAAGCTTCTGCGACGTGACGTTCGATGATGCGTTGCACCTCGCCGTCGACCTCGGTGAGCAGATCTCGTGCGTTCGCCTTGGTCTTAATCACCTCAGCGCCCACTTTTTCGGACATTACAGCTCCTCCTTCTCGTGCAGCGCGCATAGCGACCTGTTCGTGGTTGAAGAAGACTCGGTGTCAGGGACGTCGGACCACACGCTTGAGCTCTAAAAGTACCTCCAACACCGCTTCTAGTGAAGTTCCATCAGGCGCATGGGCACGCGCGACGACGGCGTCTCGAGGACGAGTTCCGTTCGTAACTTGTTTGTAGCTACGTTTGACTGCGCGCGCGTGAGGCGTCGCCCCATATGTCGCGCGCATCGTCGTCGAGACCGTGGCGCTCATGTTCTATTATGCCTGGACTCGGGTCGTTATCGTCTGACCACGCACGTCCGTCGGTGATTGAGATGTAGCAATCAATCGCGCTCGACAGCGCTGTTCTTCGTCGTCACGTGCGCGCGTGTGCGAGTGCTCGCCGGTTCCGTGTGGCGTTTCACGCGTGCCTCGACGTGCCGTTCGCTTCGCCTAGGACGTGAACTCTAGAGCGTGTCGAGCGTTTAAATCGTTGAAAAACGAATGAGTGCTGACGGCAAAACTCGACGCAAGCGTCATTGGACGCGCACGACCACTCCGCGAACGATTGCAGTGTATTTCTGACGCGCGGTAGACATGTCCAGACTCAAGCTCGTGGCGTTACCACTCAACGACGACGACACGTGCGGACGTCACGCAATTGGCTTGCGAGGCGAAGCATTCGGTGAAGATGACGTGCGACCGTTGAGGGACGAAGAGTTATTAGATTGCGGGCGCGCGGATCCGAACGACCCTACATTAGTAGCCGTGGTGGAGCATTCAGGAGTGTTGCGTACGATTCGTCTCACGCAAAAAGATAGCAAAGTTCGACGATTTCAGTTTCAAACTACGAAAGATGGCGCGGCGACGCCGACGTCGAGGCCTTGGTGGCAATTTGCATTTGTGCCGGGTCAACCCGGAGCTATACTCGTCGTTCAAGCAGAGTCGCAAAATCTACTGTTCACTACGTTACCTAAAAACGAGAATGAATCGAGCTTGGTGTACTTGCTAGGAAAGCATAGTGGAGCGGTGACAAGTCTGACGGTCAGCGCCGACGGAAATGTCACCGCCACAGGGACGGAAGATGGGAGCGTGTCAGTGTGGGCTCTCGATGATGGAAGAAAAGTAGCAAGTATGAAAAGCGCGCACGATGGTTTGGTGCGCTGTGTTGCGCTTTCAGGGAGTAAGACATTGGTGTCGGCGGGACGGGATGGCGTAGTGCGGATTTGGGACATTTTGACGGATGGTCCTCGATTACAAATGATGCACAGGCTCGCATCAGAGCACTTGAAATCTGTCATCACGCTTGCAGTGACACAGAGGCAGCCAGATTACACGATCGTCTCTGGTTCTTCAGATGGTTGTTTGCACGTGTGGCGAATCAGCGAGGACGATTCGTCCGCGCGTCTCGAAAAGGTTCTCGACCACAATAAAGGATTAGCTGTCACTTGTTTATCCTTTAGCGAAGATGAGTCGTTTCTTGCATTAGGGACTCAAGAAGTCAGTGAAACAATTGGTAAAGGCACGGTACAACTTTTTGAGACGAAAAACTGGTCCACTGTGGCATCGCACTCACTTGTTTCGCCATGTTTGACGTGCGAGTACCTTCAGTCAAGTCCAGATAGATTGCTCGTCTGCACCCCACAGACTCCTCCACAGATTTTTGAAGGAGCTCTAAAATTGTCGGCATTGCGACGCGAACGCCCTCCATTAAAGGTCAAAGGCACGCCAGTGCGCCCGAAAGTGGTGACTGAGGATGTTATCGCAATGTCTCCGCAGGTGATTTTGAAAGACGGACGCGAAGAAGAATTGTGGCCAGCTGAGGAAGATCGAGAGAACCAAAAATCTTTTGATGATGATTTTGATCCAGAAGCAGAGTTATTAGATCACATGGCGACTCTGGGTGTGACTGATCCCGAGGAAATTAGACGTCTTACCGAAGCGCACATCAACGCCGTGGCCGCCGCCAAAGTGAGTCGCACAATGTCTCTTCACGAAAAAGCATACCCAGAGTTGACAAAAATCCCAGTAGAGATTCCGCAAAAAACAGCACGCACGGTTAAGATGCAACTTGATCCGAAATGGGTGCAGATCAAAGACCTAGGTCCAAGATTGGAAGACTTGTGGAATCGCAAAGAACGCGAGGAGCAAGTGGCTGATACGTTCGGGATGCGAGCTGGAACGTTACTGATCGCTCCAGAGACGGGTGTAGAGTTCTAAAATAACAATTTAGCTCCTAGTTATAGAGTAGTGTATAATATAAATGTTACATACGTGGGTAGAACATACATACTTTGGATCTATATGTTGCGCTTTCGTGCTGCGGCGTCCGAGAGAGTCTTCTTCAGCGAAGACATGCTTGTGCGTACCAACGACGTCCGAGAGGCACGCATCGCTTCCATGGCCAGTCTTCCTTCTCGAATAGACCGTTCCATCGCTTCTTGTGAAGCTTTCAATGGACTTAGCGGTGGTTTCGTGCGTCGAGCTCCCAGACGCTCGTGAATTTCTTTAGAACGTTCTTCTACTGTCACGCGTGACAAATACTTTTCTCGCTCCAAGGTTTGGGCATCAACATTGACTTCCTCATCCTCCAAACGACACATGTCTTCGTCGTCTTCATCAAGCGCATTTAAACTCGCCCATGACCCTAGACACGCCAAACTATTATCTTTTTCGTTCAGAATACCCGGGCTCGAATGCCTTCGCGGTAAAAGCGTCAGCCAACTGCTGCTACCTTTCTGTTGATCAACACCCGGAAATGTTACCATAGTTGTCTGAAGATGCTCCAACTGAGCTTTTGCGGCTTTCGCTTCTTGAACGGCTTCGGCCACACGTCGAGCAATCTGCTCCTTGGCTTTTCGCTCCTCTTCAAGTGCAGCAAGCGCTTGAGCGGCGTCGCCGTTGACTTTTGAGTTTGTCATTTGCGTTCGAACATCATCCAACTCCAATCTAGCCACTTCACACTCTTTTTCCAAGCTCAGTTTCTGAGACTCCAGCAAAGATAGCTGTTCTTTGATCTTCGTAGCCTCTAGCTCAACTGCTGCCACTTTTGTAGCCCACGCTTCGTTGTTTCTAGCGAGCGCAGCCTCGAATTCTTGCTGGGAGACACAATCTTTTTCAGCTTTCATCTTCGCCTGCATCAGTTTACGATTCATTTCACCGAGTTTTAATACTTCCAGCCGCGCAGCTTCCAATAGCGCATCGCGCATCGGAGTAGGTGTCAATCGCGGACTTGACACATGACATTCGTCCTCGTCTTCGCTCTCAAGCCCAAGCGCGTTCGACCAATCATCCTCTTTGTTTGACGATTGTTTTCTATGCGCGATCTGTGCTTTTAACTGATCTATCTCTCGCAACAGCTCCACATTCTTCGACTTTTCCAGTTCAAGAGCTTCGTGAGAGCCCGTAGATGGCGAACCACGAGCCGCCTCGGGGGCGTCGATTCGCATTGCAACCGAAAACTGACTCTCCAACGACTGTCGACTCGCCCGTTCTTGCTTGAGGGCGGAATTCAGGCGTGAGATTTCAGCCCCTAATTGTTCTCGGACGTGTCGCAACTCTTGTCCGTAATGCGACGTCGGATTCGATCGACTCATGGCTTGTAATTCGTTTACGCGACCTTGAAGAAACTCATTATGGCGCATGGTATCTGCTAGCTTTTCCCTCGCCTCTAACGTGTCTTTTTCCGCAACTTGGTATCGCGAAATTGCACTATTAGCTATCTCGTTCGATTCTCTCCACTTGACTGAATTCACTTCAGCCTGAGCCGCTCGTTCAGTGAGTGCGGCAATTTCGCGAGCGTCAGAGCGAATGCGCATTCGCGCTTGCTCAAGTTCGATTGCCAAAGTCTCATTTTCTGCAGCAGATGCCGCAGAAAGCGCCGCAATAGTGTCCTGTAATTTTTTGCAGTCTTGAGATAGCGCCTGAACCTTGTGATCAGCGGCTGTCGTCACTTTCGAGGCGTACGCGAGTTCAGCTGTCGCCTCTTGAAGCAACCGTCCGCGCAACGAGTCGATGGAGCCATCGTGTAAAGCCCCTCCAGCGAGTACCTCGGACCCTTCAAGCGACCAAACACGCGCACGTAATGTCGCGGATTCGGATTCTGCTGCTCGCCTCGCGCCTTCCGCGAGTTCTAATCGACTTTGTGTTCTATCTAACACTTGTTCAGCTGTTTGTAAAGCCACCCGTAGTTCGCTCACGCGCCTTTGCAACCCATCGCTTTCTGCACTCGGGGCTATAGGTCGAATCAATCGCGCGTGATTAAGTTCAATATAGCTCTCACTCTCACTCGGCACCTGTTTCGCCATCGAAAGCGTCATCGTCGGCGACCGAGGGGTTTCTCCGTCGCCAAACGCACGATCGCCCATCCGATCGTCCTCAAGCATCGAGCTCGCGATCGAACCCGGGCTCAGCACCGTACACGGACTCGTGTCGATCGCAGAATCGCGTTTATTCGACACAGGCGTCATATTTACCCCCGAGCGGTAACTTTCCGTCATTCTCAGACGCTCGCGTGCGGTAATTCACGCGAGGTTTTTCCCGCCAATCCGCGTTGCTCGCCGCACCACCGCCTCTGGTCGTTGCCTCCGTCGTCGTCGTCGTCGTCGTCGTCGTCGTCGTCGTCGTTGCCTCCGTCGTCGTCGATCGCGTGGTGTGAGCACAATCTAGACTTATGACACGCACACGCACACACGCACACACGCACACACGCCCTCGCGCGTCGTCGTGTGGCTCACGGGGCCGTCAACGCCTGGACAGGCGCAGGCGCCTTCACGCGCACCCACAGCCTCACACAGTCACACAGTCACAGCCTCACGGCGCCGAAACACCCACGAAAAAGCGCGCGAACGCGTGGTTGGGCCGAGCATGGATTATTACACGACTCGTATACTAGTATACTAGGCTTACGATGTACTCCAGTACGATAGACGCATTGTACACCACACCCACCCAGGGGACGGACAGTAAACAACACGCCGCATGTCCGACCGAACATCTCGGCCTCGCGGCGTGTCCGCGGGGCGTTTGAACATCCCACCGCTCGAGCGGGTGATTGGATGGATGGCGCGATCGACCTCGACGACGTGCGAGGGGACCTCCGAGGACGACGCGGGATAATCACGCACGCGCGTGTGTAGGTTTGTGTAATACATTGCCATGTTGAGCTCGATGCACGTCAACGCCGTGCGCGTGCGGGCGTTTGGAAAGACGCCCACGTCGTCGTCGTCGTCGTCGTCGTCTGTCAAGGGTGGAGGACGCGCGATTGCGGTCGTCGCCGCGCGTCGAGGCGATAACACCGCCGCGGGGAAGAACGAGAAGAAAAATACCAAAAAGAATACAAAGGATGGCACGAAGAATTCGAAAAACTTGAAGCCTCCGATGGATGGGAAGACGACGTTGAAGATTGGCACGCTTTCGGTGGATGTGCCAGTGACCATTCCACAGAGCGTGATCGACGCGCCACGACCGGCGGTGTACGCTGCGAGCGCGTTAGGGCTGTTGCTGGCGAAGAAGATTTTATTCGGTGGACGTAGACGTAGCAAAGGTTCGCTCGGCGAGTTGGAAGAACGAGGAATGTTGGATGAAAACCGCGACGTGGATGAGGAAAAATTCTACAAAGGCATGATGAAGCAAGTGCGCACGGTTCAAATGCCCGAACTCACGGATGAACAAATTCAAGCCGCGCGCGAGCGTCGTCGACAATCATCCGGCGGCGATGACGATTTCTCCAAATCCATAGCCGCGGCGGAGATCCCAGCCAACCACCCATGGGCGATGAAGGAGACGCTTTCACGAGAAGAGCAAGAGGAGCAAGAGCGCCGAGTGCTCGAGGCGAACCGCCCTAGACAAAAACGCCGCGGACCGCCGCCGTCGAATTAAGATTTCTAATTGACTATCGGTGTGTATTGTTATACGACTATTAGTATTCTAACGACTTTATGTAAAGTTTTTAAAGTTCGTCGCGCGGCGTCGCATCCGGAATCTTATATGGATCATCATCCTCGGCATCCGCAGCGACGTCACCGATGCCTACGTCAGACAATGTTGCTTCTACACCAAAATCCGCGATATTTGCGTCATCCGGCACGCCGTCCACGACTGAATCGACCGCTTTCGTGGTCGCCGCGCTCCGATACATGGGATGAAAGCGCGCGAGCATCGGCGTGCGTTTCCAAAGAATGTGTATCACGACGAGCATGAAGATCGTGAACCCAATCCACAAAATGATACGATCCATGAACGTTTGTCGCTCGATAGTGCCGATCAATTTTCTCCCAGCACCGAGCTTTGTGGTTTGATTTGAGTACTCTGTGCCCGTTTTCTCCATCGTCGCCGTAGACTCAGTCATCGCCGCTAAAGTTCTCTCCCCCTTTTCTAATTCCGTCGCCATGAGCTGCCGAGCTCGCCTCAACCCTTCTGTTGCCTCATTCGACATCGCTACCGCACCTTGGCCTTTGATATCATCCAACTTGGTCGTTCCGCCCGGGTTCGTCAACAGCTCCTCACGTTCGAGGTCCTCTTTCTTCCTCTCCCTCGCCGCCGCTTCCACGGCTGCGTGCCGTATGATTGATCTCGTCGACTCCAACCCAAGTTCTCGTTCTCGTACCATGTGCGTTATCTCTTCTCGCTCGCTATCTATGGCTTCTTCGGCTATTTCTTTCAGCTCCTCAATTAGCTTTCGCAACGCGTGCACCTCCTCTCGCGCCCGTCGCACGCCATCCTCGCGCGTGCCATCATCCGAATCCGCACACGACACATTCACGCGTGTTAATATCTCTCGTTCTAGCGTGCGTATTTTATCATACACCCCTTGTGCTTCGTCCTTGAGCGTTCCCATGGGTGGCACTGTGTGTGGCGCGCGCGCGCCATTTGGGCCACGCCCAACGACTTGGTCGACACGTGCCTAGGGCCTAGGATGTTGTTATCGAAACCCATGGTCGGGGACGTTTATCGTATTATAATAATTTTAGTCTCATATACGTTACACAAAAAATACATTTCTCAGTCGTGTTCGGACACTGAACGATTCGCCTCGAAATCGTCCTCGCGCGGCACTCTTCCGCACGCGTGGTGAGCGAGCGTTGTGTACCCAACCGACGCGAGTAGACGCATACGCACACGATGTCGTCAGGGTTTCGCGTGCTCCACCTCGTGCGGCCGTTCTTGAGCTTCCTTCCGGAAGTCAAAGCGGCCGATCGCAAGATTTCCTTTCGGGAAAAGACGCTCTACACGTGCATCGCGTTGTTTGTGTTCTTGGTATGCTCGCAATTGCCGTTGTACGGGATTAACACCGCGAGTGGGGCCGATCCATTCTACTGGGCGCGCGTGATCATGGCGAGTAACCGAGGGACGTGTATGGAACTTGGGATTTCGCCAATCGTGACGTCTGGATTGGTGATGCAGCTCTTGGCGGGGTCCAAGATCATTGAGGTGGATGAGAGCGTCAAGGAAGACAGAGCGTTGTTGAACGGTGCTCAAAAGCTTCTCGCTGTGCTGATCACCATCGGTGAAGCCGTGGCATACGTTGTGAGCGGTATTTATGGTGATGTTCGCGACTTGGGTGTGGGCAACGCCATGCTCATCATTATTCAGCTCTTCTTTGCGGGAATAATCGTGATTTGCTTGGATGAATTGTTGCAAAAGGGTTACGGCTTAGGGTCGGGTATTTCGCTTTTCATCGCCACCAACCAATGCGAAAGCATCATCTGGAAGGCTTTCTCGCCGACGACAGTGAACACTGGTCGCGGGACTGAGTTCGAAGGCGCGATCATCGCGTTTTTCCACCTCATGCTGACGCGCACGGACAAGATCCGCGCGTTGAAGGAAGCTTTCTATCGCACCAACTTGCCGAACATCACGAACTTGATGTCGACGATTCTCATTTTCTTGATTGTCATCTATTTCCAGGGTTTCCGCGTTGACTTGCCGGTGCAATCCAAGCAAAACCGTGGCTACGTGCAGAACTACCCAATCAAGTTGTTCTACACGTCCAACATGCCGATCATTTTGCAGTCTGCTTTGGTGTCCAACTTGTACTTCATCTCCCAGCTCTTGTACAAGAGATATGGTGGTAACTTTTTCATCCAACTCTTTGGTCGCTGGCAAGAAAGTGAGAGCAACGGCCAACTTATCCCCACCGGCGGTTTGGTGTATTACATTTCGCCGCCGACGTCTTTGGCTGACATCGCGGCTAACCCGCTTCACGCCATCTTCTATGTCACCTTCATGCTCTCTGCTTGCGCGTTGTTCTCCAAGACTTGGATTGAAGTTTCTGGTTCTTCCGCCAGAGACGTGGCCAAGCAGCTCAAGCAGCAGCAAATGATCATCAAGGGTCACCGTGATGTCAAGATTGAGAAGGAGCTCAACAGGTACATTCCAATCGCCGCGGCGTTCGGCGGTATGTGCATCGGTGCGTTGACTATCGTGGCCGACTTCTTCGGTGCCATTGGCTCTGGTACTGGTATTTTGCTCGCGGTGACGATCATTTATCAGTACTTTGAAACGTTTGAAAAGGAAAGAATGATGGAGGCGGGTATGATGTTCAACTAAACGTCGCGCCTAGTCGCTTCCTTTCTGAACGTTTCTCTAGCGACGTTTATTAGAATCAACACAAACTAGATGACCTTACGTAGTGATTTGTAATAAATCTTCATCTGGAGTGAAAACACGCGTTCATATTCCTTTGAAGTCGTGACGCGACGGCAGTCGAGCACGACCGCCTGCGCCGCGCACACGAAGCGCACGAGATGATGTAAAAGTTTTAACGAACAGCTTTTTCGATTATAACAATGAACTCGATGCTAAAATTTTGCGAGAGAACCTCGTAAATCTGAAAGCGTCTACAATCGCACACAACCTGTGCCCGACACAAACTAACATGAAGAGCGGCGCGCTCGCCTCTATCGCTCCGTACCCAACGCCCAAAGGCTCGCTTACATAACCTTGTTCTTGGCACCACCACGGAGCTTCTTGACACGGTTCTTCTTCTCCTTGATGTTCTTACGGGACTTTTGGACCGCAGTCTGCAAGCCCGCGCGAATGAGGCGGTGCTTGGGTTCGAACTTCTTCATCGCCTCCAAGTCGTTGTAGATCAAACCAAACCCGGTGGACTTGCCACCACCAAACGCCGTGCGGAACCCGAAGATGGACACGCACTTCTCATCGCTGACGTTGTACATCTTAGCTAACTTCTCTTGGAGCTCAGCCTGTGGGTTTAAAACGAATTTCTCGGTCAGTACGTCGTCCAAAACAATCCAAAGCTGGTGGCCTAGGGTCATAAAACCCCAACGCGGCGCGTGATGTCGAGGCTACATGCGTACCTTGGCGACGTTAGCGCGGCCGGGGTGGAGCACATCAAGGATCTATTGCGCGTAAAAACATCTCGTCAGTTATTCATTCACTCGTCGTCGTCATCCATCGCGTCGCGTCGTCGTCTTTTCCACGTCAAGTGCACGCGATCGTGCGCGCCCATCGTCGTGCGCGCCCACGCGGCCATTCGCGCATCCGCTCGCATCGTGCGACGTACAAATTGACGGCGCTGCAACAACGGGTTGGTCATAAACTTGCGCGTACGGATGGTACAGGACGTGTTGGTCATCTTGAACTCCTTTGCGTCTCGAAAAGGCGGATCGCGCGCGTCGTCCGCCGGTTTTCCACCCAGCGCACGTCCACCCATCGGGCGCGCCAGACCCTAAAAAATTTTTCAGGCGCACCCCCAAAACACCCGCGTGTGCGGAACATCACCCGCCCCGGTCCGATTCCGCGGTGCGCGCGAGAAACCTGGCGTAGTGGTCGCGGTAGTGGTCGTCGTCGTCACACGGCGACGCACGATACGCGCACACGCACGATGTCTAAAGCCGCGTTCGCCAGCCTCAAAGCCGTGCAAGAGCTTCGTTTTCACTTGTGTCAAACGAGCAAAGGGAGCGAAGGGGTGCGAAATTTCCTTCTCGCGAGCTATAAAAACTTGAAGGCTGCGTCGCCTTCGACGCCGATATTGATTCGCGAAGCCGCGGGGGTCGAAGGCAAGCTCTACGCCAGGTATGATTACGGCGTGGAGAAGAACGTATCGCTTGAAGGGCTCGATGCGAAGGCGGTGGAGAAGTGCTTGACGGACTTGGTGTCGTCGGCGCCGTGAGCGCGCGAGCGCGATCGAGCGTCGAACAGAGGGAAAGGCGCGATGGAGAGAGAACTCACGACGGCATGTGGCGCGTGAAAACGTAGAAAAACTAGTAGTCTAAACGTGTAATTTTTATGGAAACATCACCAACAGTGGTGAGCTAAATCTAACTAGTACATATCGCAAGCGCATCCGCTCACTGGTCGAGCAACACAGCGGTGGACGCCACCTTGAACGCGGCGTTGATCTTTTCTAATTCTAATTTTGCCTCCGCGGTGACTTGCTCCAACTCTTTACTCACCTTGTCGTGCTCGGCATGGAGATCAGCGATTCGTTTACGCGCGGCTTTTTCATCCGTTTCAATCTTTGGAAGAGCGCGCGCGAGTTCAGTAATCACTCGTTGCGTCTCTGCGATCGATGCCGCCATTTCTCCTATGGTCTCGCGCGTAACTCCGTTCGGGGGCAACTCGTCACTGAGCTCTCCATTCGCACTAACAGCAGCCTGGGCGTGGATGAAGGAAACGTTCGAGCGTTAGGCGGCGCAAGTCAAAAGTAGCGAGCGAGGTTGCGAGGCAATTCACGCGCGCCGTGTACAACGTTTAACGCGCGACGTACCGGCAACGCATCGCGTTGTAAAGTCCCCGCATAGTTGCATAACAATTGGCACAAGTTATTTATCTGGTCTTGCAATTGGGTGACGGTATCGGCCATAGTTGTGGTCGGACGGAGGCGAGGTGCGCGAAGCGAGAGGCTCACAGTGAAGTCATCGCTATCGTTTGCGTTTATATTACAGCAGAGCAAAACGTCTAAATTTCTAGAGCACGTCTACGTGCGATGCGTCATACATCGCCAGATCGATGGTCCTTCTAAATCCGCATCGGCGGAAATGGGACCCATGGCCCTCATGTTCTCTCGCGCCTCTCTATAATAGCGTCGAAACCACATGCACTTTACGAATCCTTTTAAACCGGCCAAGTGCACGAGCAAGTCTCCCTTGACGAAGAACGAAGGCTGCGAGTTGAACACGCAAGCATTCACGACTTTCGTTCTCGCTCGAACGGAATTTGCCTTCGGATATGGCTCCCCTTGCACCACTCGTCGCCAAATCGCAGATTGATACAAGTAATGAAACGCGCGTTGTTCGTATTTGAACAACATGTTCCAAGACTTGGGCGCGATGAATTGCTCTTGAGACCACATTTCATCGATAAACCACAGCGCCCATGGCGTGTTTCTAATCATCCAAACTCCACAATTCACCCCGTTAGTATCCGCGGCGAGCATTTGATCGTATCTGTAATCCACAATATCTTCCAACTTTCGTTCCGGGCTCATGATGATCGTGTCGATGTCCACGTAGAGCAAAAAGTCATAGTCTGGTAGATACTTTCGCATCGCCAACAACTTACTCCAGCTCGTCGGGCGACTCTTATCGACAATGTCTTCATCTACTATCAAATCATATCCATGTATATCCGCATACGCTTGCTTATTCGCCGTCGAAGCCGCGCAAATAGATTCCACGCCGTCGTCGCACAACGAAATCAACCCAACCTTGAACTTCTTTGGTCGCAACCCAGGTAGATTTGTTGTGTCCGCCGCTAACAACGACGGCAGTGGTCTGTTATCTACCAACTTTCTCGGTGCTAAAGACGTCGGTTGGCACGGATACGGCCGCTCTACCGGGTTAAACCACGCCCGCATGTACACCTTGTTGAATCCCTGGATGACTTTGTGCGCGAATGGCCCAAACGCCCAAAAAAGCACCGCAAACGCGAGCAGCGACAGCCTCGACCGAGACCTCTTATCCGACGTCGGGCGACGTCCTCGAGCATTGAACGGTGCGCCTTGACGACCACCACCGACACCAACACCGCCTCGCGGGGATGACCTCGGGGATGACCGTCGAGGCGGTGGATTGGTGCCCCAATGTGATATCGCCGCCGCCGCCGCACCGCCACCACTCGCGCCCGATGACGAATCACCCCCACCGTGATGGGCGTGTCTCGGCGTCAGTTGCGACATGACGCGCGGCGTCACCGAATGACGTCGGTGTGCGCGTCGGTGTGCGTGCGTGAAAAACGCCTCACTCGTGGACGCGATTACTTCCAGCTCTCTCTCAGTCGCGACACGGACGATATGAGTTTCTACGCCAGTGATTCGGACGACGACGATAACGGTGGCGTCGACCCATTCGCGTCGGCGTCGGCGTCGGTGACGGCGTCGGCGTCCTCGGCACTGGGCGTGCTCGGCGGGGCACCGCTCGAGACGTCGATTGGGGGGCTGGGGGCGTCGATGACGACGATGATGCGCGCGCAGAGACGAGAGAAGAGCGATCATTCGACGCAGACGATGACGACGAATCCTTTCGAGCTCGGAGCGAAGGAGATACACGCCAGGGAGCAAGCGCTTGGGGTTGGTTTTGAAGAAGAAGATCGACGAGGAGACGAAGAGCTGACTACTTCGATGCGGGACGTGCCGCTTGATGCTGGTGAGAGCGAGGCGATGACGCCAGTGAAAATGATGACACCGACACCGTCTTCACCGGCGGTGACGGGCGCTCAAGAACCGCCGATGGCGAGTTCTCCGACGACGCCGACGACGCGACTGAGCTCGAGTTCGAGTGCGCTCGCGAATGGTAGTTATCACGCTGATGGTGCAATGAGTTATGGAGATTTACTCGCGCCACCACCGTCTTATGCAGATAGTGTGATGTACACACAGCCGGAAATCCAACCAGTGAGGGAGGCGAATGCGCGACACGGTGAAGGCGTAAGCGTGTTTTTGGGTGGTCAAGGCGATGATGAGGATGAAAATGGAACAATTCAAATCTGGGTGAGCGACCCGAAGATTGAAGCCGAAGTCGGTGGATCATTGGTAGGTAAGCGCGTGACACATTATAAAATTACCACACGGACGACGATACCGTCTTATATTCATAAAGATGTCGTCGTCTGGAGACGGTTTCGCGACTTTGTTGGACTCGCCGATAGACTCGCTGTGGTGCACCGAGGGTATTTTATCCCGCCTAGACCGGAAAAAACTGTGGTGAATTCTACGGAGGACAACTTCATTCAGGAGCGTGCGTTACAATTACAGCAATACTTGAACAAAGTTGCGGCACATCCGACGTTACGTCAAGGTAATCCTCTGAGAATATTCCTCACGCATCAGGATTTAGGCGCGAGCGTGGAGTGGTTCAACATGACAACTCGTATCATCGCGCCCGTTCCAAGCTCTCCGGAAACTCCACAGCGCCCACCACTTGCAATTGCTTCTCCTGGGCAGTCCCGCGACATTGGTAGATTCTTCAAGGAGCTTCGACAAACCGTGGTTCAATCGACAGCGGTCACCGCCGTTGGTGGAGTACTCGGATTGGAAACACCAAAACCGAAAGTTATGGAGGAAGATGCGGCATTTCTCATAGAAAAGGACAAGGTTCTACGTTACGAACAAGAATTATCCGCAATGTCTCAAAAAGCTACAAAAATGTTGACCTTGCAACAAAAGTTTGGCGAAGCCGTCGGGGAGTTTGGCATGGAATGCTTGAAATTTGCACGACTTCAGGAAGAAGAAGGCACGCGTCTTGGAAAATACAGCGAAAATGGAATGTCCTGCATGACTGGCGCGAACGAAATGCGCAAGGCTGGAAATACATCTGTCAAAGCGAGTCGATTGGCGCGAACCGCGACATCGCAAACCGCACAAGCACTGGAGCCTTTGCATGATTATTTGAAGTTGTTGCCTGCCGTGCGTAAATCCGTGGCGGATAGGAACGAGGCATTGTTGACGTTGCAAACCATGCTGGCCGAAGGCGACCGTCTTGATGCTCGCATAGCGAAATTGACACCGGATTTGACAAAGATGCGAAAGGTTGAAGAACTCAAGTTTGAGCTTGAGCGCACTCGAGCGCTGGGTGACCAAGCGAGAACTGATTACAACGAAATTCAAGAGCGCCATCGAGACGAATTTTCTCGTTTAGAGAAGGAACGAGTTGTTCAATTTCATGAAATGATGCTCAGCCACGCACGCGTGCAAGTGGCTAACGCCGAAAGATCCTTGTCCCTGTGGCGCGGACTCGCAGAGGAATTTGGAGCGAGCCCAGCGGAATGGACGTCACCCAAGGCTGAGCCAGTGGATGACGGAGAGCTCTCATAAATACTTCTTTGTAAAGCATGTGCTATTGTGTCATCTATTATTGCGCTAATTTACTAATTGACTTTGATTCGTGGAGGACTTCTAGGCGTCGGTGGCACGTTGCCTGGTGCCGGCGTCTTCGCGCCCCATCGCTCAGCACTGGGGCTCACCTTCGGCGTTCTACCTAATGTTCGTGTACCCCAAGTGTGTATTGCGATCCCAAATGCTAGTTTAAAACATACCAACACAAACATGAAGCTTGTGAAGAAAAAGAAGGAGCTACAATACACAATGATGCGATCAAAGATGCCTCGCGTGACCACATTTGACGACTCGGCGCTACGACGTAATGTTTGGTATAAGCCCGGTAAGAACCGAACGATGACCGCCGCAGGAGCGAGCGGAACAAAACCTACAACTTGATGAATTTTGTAAGACTGCGTCAAGTGCACGTGGTCTCGGCACATCTGACGGTAAAATCTTCGATACACACCAGGACGCAAGCCGTTGAACTTTGCCATGAATGAATGCTTGACAATGTCCACAAAGATCTCAGACCCGATGACGAGCATGATATCCGTCACAAACTTCCGAGTCATCGCAGCTTGAATAGTTCCAGCCGCCATGATTCGCTGGGCAGTGACGAATAATAAGCACACGCTCAAATGAACGCGCTCAATGACGTCGAGTCGACTGACGCCGAACAACTTTTCTGGGTCTTGCTTTTTGAAGACGTGGCCTTTCATCTCAGAAAAGTTATTCGAGATCAATACGAGCAGCATGGCATTCGTGTGACTATTTATAGCCACCGATAGCGTCACTGCATGCGTGAGTAGAACAAACGTGTGCGCCACCGTCGCGCCCGTGGACAACCCAGTGTCGACCACGAGACGAAGGGCTGATTTGATTTGGTCAATTTTCGCTCCATTCGTCGCCGCATTCACGCAATTATGCACGCTATTTTGTAACGCATCCATGACATTGCTGTTGAACGAACATAGCAGCTTGTCAAACGTCTCCAGTACGTGGCACATCATGTACAGCTTCATCACTTCTTGCCCGCGAATGTAGTGATAGATGACGCTCACGTCGAGCATGTGCGTATATGTCACGGCGACTGTGAGCATGAACAGCCACAAAACATCATTGAGATGCTCACGCGCGTATGGGTGAATTCCCCACGCGTGTCTTTTCGCCGTCTTCGAGTTTCTACTCGCTGCACTCACCACGAGGCGAACCGTTTGCGACGCCACGCGCACCGGAAGCGACGTAAACAATCCCAAAATCGCATCCGCGCACAACAACCCACCATACAAGCAAAACTTCTCAAGCTCAACGGGAATGTACCACAACAAATCAAACACACGCTCACGCGCGTGTGACATATCTGGATCATCCTCACGCTGCCCTACGCGAAATCCAAGCTCCAACGCGCAATAGTTCCACACCGAAGTCAGCCCATTGGGCGGCGCCTTTGGATTGGTCACCACCGTCGCATCCGCCACGTCTTCCACCGTCCATCGTCGCAAATTCTCCATAGCCTTACTATCATTATCCATCACCGGCGGCGTCTCATCGCTCATCGTCATCGTCGGTGTCCGAACACCATCACCCCCGCCGTTTCGGTCGGGTGTGCACATCACCCCTCCCACGCGTCGTCGCACGCCCTCCGTCACGAATGACCCCACGGGCGTGTGCGGGTCGTGCGCACCAGGTTCACCACCACCCTTCACGCCATCGCCATCGCCATCGCCATCGTCGCGCACCTCCATCGACCGTGGACGCGACGACGACCTCTTCGGCGCGCGCGTTGTTCGAGCGCGATTGTGGTGGCGTGTGCGGGACCGACGACGTATGTACCCCCCCCGGGTACATACCCCCGGCACGCCGCCCATGGCGTCTCAGGTCTGCGGCGCGGCACGCCGCCAGAAGGACGCGCGTCGTCGGGCGACGCGAGAGCGACGGGTGCGTGACGGGCGAGCACGCGCGCGGGGTTATTTTTGTGTGCGCGCGCGCGTGTGCGTGTGAGACATCCACGTCACTCAGCGTTGGGTTCGTTCGACGCACGCACGCCGCACGCCGCACGCCGCCGCTCGCGCGTACGTCGTACGCACGCACAGCGCACATCGTCGTCGTCCTGGCGGCGACGCATCCGCGGGGGATATGTTTAAATCAGGCGCGGGCGATGCGCAGGCAGGCGCCGGCCCGAGCGAGGTTGATCTCGGGAGTTCGCCGAGTTGGAGGTACGCCTATAGTCGACGACGACGACGACGAAGAGACGCGATGATGACGATGATGATGATGATGATTGATGACGACGGGGCGTCGACCGCGAGAGGAAACCCCGAGGCGATTCGATGGATGACGGCGCGCATTCGCGCGTGCGTGCGCGATGACGCGTGGGCGAACGCGATGGTGAGGGTTTAAGGAAATTTCCTTGAAAATTCTTACGCGTCGGTCGCGCATCGTCGTCGCGTGAACGCCGCGTGACGGTCCATCAAAGACACCGCCGACAATCGCGCATCCGTCGAACCAATCGCACCGTCATCGAACCCGCGGGCGAGGACGACGACGGTGGACGAGGACGAGGACGACTGACGGTATGTATTCGCGACGTGCACGCACAGGGAATATGAAACTACTTTTTCTCGTTTGTTACACGACGAGGTTGTCAACCGCGGTGGTCAAGGCTCGAGCGGTGGCGACGACCTCGTGCGCAGCGCATCCGCCGTCGACTTGGTGCGTGCCAAGACCCTGATGTTGGGATGCGCGCTCGAACTCGAGACGCGCGCTCGGGTGATTCGCGACGGGGATTTGATATCGATTGCGTGCGATTGATGATGCGTATGTATACATGTGTACTCATTTACGCGTGTGATTAGTATGCGCGTGTGCGTGCGAGCGATGATGAATGCGTCGACTGACCAATGTAAACCTTTTTCGTCTCAGTCGCAGTCGTACGGCGAGGGAAACGAAGACAGCGCGTACGATGAAAACGGACGCTTTGGCGCCCAAGGTGGGTTCAAGGGTGGGTTGTTTTCTCAGGATGATGCGTCCATACCGCAACATGGACGGTCGAATTCGAGCACGGCGATGCCGAATGGTGCTTTTGCGCAGAGCAGTGCGTTTGGGTTACCGTCGGATTTGACTGGGGCGGGAACCGACATGAGCGGCGGGCTTGATTCCGCCGACGTCGTGAGCGCTTTTTCGTCTTTTGGGTTGGGTACCGACGTGCCGCTTCGACCGTCGACTGCACCTCTTCCACCACATAGTGGTAGTCGTGGGGGTGCAGGCTCGTACGTAGGGAATGGTTCGCGTTTTAGCAGCAGCACTAACGGTGTGAATGGTGCGCCTGGCATGTACGGGGGCGTCGGCGGCGTCGGTGTGGATAAGCAAAATCCACAAGCCGCCGCGTTGCTTCAACTTCAGTTGCAACAATTACAACAACTGCAGCAGTTTCAAGGTGCTCCAGCGGCTGGCATGCCGGGTATGGGTGCGTTTGATTCTAGTGGTGTGGGATTAGGTGGTATGGGGGTGCCAACCCCGACGCCCGAGATGGCGCAGCTTCTCGCGGCGAACCTCAACGCCGGTGGCATGGGTGTCAACGGCGCTGGGTACGGGGCGAACGGTCAGCCGCAATCTATGGCTGAAGTCTACCAGGCGGCGTACGCTGCTGCATTCTACGCTCAGCAACAACAGTTGCAGAGCTTGATGCGTATGCAACAAGTTCCTGGCTTGCTTCATCCGAATGCGTTGGCCCAGCAACAGCTTCAGCAGTTTGCTGGCCTCGACGGGGGGATGAGTGGTATGGGTGGCGGTGACGGTGGCTATGGTTCTCGCATGAATGGTCGTGATGATCGTTCGCGCGTTGGTCGAACCATGGGCCGTAACCGCTCTGGCGATCGTGGCGATCGTGGTGGTGGCATGGGCGGGTCGCAGTCTCTTTCGGGTTCCGTCGCGCGTTCTGATTCTCCTCCTTCTGAGGCTGAAATCGCGGAGATGGATAGCCGATTTGGTTCCGTTGAAAATTGTGTTGGTCAAATATCAGTGCTCGCGCGCGATCAACATGGTTGCCGATTCTTGCAGCGCAAGTTTGACGAAGAAGGCGCGGCGGCGGTGGATTTGTGCTTCAATGAAATCATCGCCGAAGCCGTCGAGTTGATGATGGATCCTTTCGGTAATTATCTTGTTCAGAAGTTGATTGAGTGTTGCAGTGATGAACAACGTTCTGGTGTTTTGCGTGCGGTTTCTGTTGTCAAGGATGATAACCCCGACGGATTGCCTGAGCTCGTGACCATCGCTTTGAACACACACGGCACGCGCGCCGTTCAAAAGCTGATTGAAATGCTCAACTCTCCTGAGGAAATCTCTCTTGCGACGAACGCTTTGCGGCCAGGAGTTGTCACTCTCATCAAAGATTTGAATGGCAACCACGTCATTCAGCGTTGTCTCCAGCGATTATCGTCTGAGGATAACCACTTTATCTACGATGCTGCAAAGGTGCACTGCGTTGAAATTGCGACACACCGTCACGGTTGTTGCGTTCTTCAGCGTTGCATCGACCACGCCGTCGACGAACAGCGTCGTCCGTTGGTGCATGAGATTGCTTCTCAAGCTCTTGTGCTCTCGCAGGATCCCTTCGGTAACTACGTCGTCCAGTACATCTTGGACCTCGGCTTATCGTGGGCGAACGCTGAAGTCATGACGCAACTCATCGGCAACTATGCGGAGCTCTCTATGCAAAAGTTCAGTTCCAACGTCGTCGAGAAGTGCCTCAAGTTGGCCGACGCATCTCTTGAGAAGAACAGAAACATTGTGGTGAGAGAAATCATGCAATCACCGCTTTTGGATCGTCTTCTCATGGATCCTTACGGCAACTATGTCGTGCAATCGACGCTTACGGTTACCAAGGGTGTCTTGCACACCGAATTGGTCGAGCGCATTCGACCGCATTTGCCATTGATCAAAAATAGTCCGTTTGGTAAACGGATTTTGCGATTGCTCTTGGAAAACAAGAAGTAGACACGGATTCTTTGATCCCTACTTTTCCAAGTGCAATCGCGTGTGGGTGAAGAGGGGTGATGGTTTTTTTGACAAGGCTGTCAAAGAAAACGTGTAAATCAATGATATGAAAAATGTCGTCCGTACTCGCACTCTGGGTAGAGTTCGTGTACGTCTTTAAACGCAGACATCACAGAGTGACATACTCACTCTGCGATGGCTCGCTTATACCAGCAGTTGTGCATCAGAAATATATCAGAAAACAAATACAAATCCACTTCGCGCGTGAGCGCGACGTAGGGGCTTGCAACCAGGCAAGCGCCTCATATACGACTACGAAGTTTTGTAATAATATACCATTCATTGCTTCAACACTTCATGTTCACACGCACGCGGGTTTCATGCACATCTATCTCGCTGTCGTCGCATTTGCCTCGTCGCGTTTGCCTCGGCTCGTCGCAACCAGGGTTGTAGTCATCTGGGCGTGCCAAATTCGCACGAGATTGGCCCTCACTGTGCGTCGCATCGCACGCACGTTCGCATGGGTTGCGTGTGCGGCAAACCCGCGGCGTACGACGATCACGCCACGCCCGAAGAACGTCGCGCGCGCGCTCTCCAAGCCGCTGAGAATCGCAGTCAAGCGAGCGACAGGCGCGGCATAAAGGTGCGTCGTAACGGTGCGCCCTGGTGCACCACTGCTGCGTTGTGGTGGTGACGACTGACGACTGACGACCGGCGTCGACGCACGTATCAGAATGAATCCATGGTAAAGAAAGTGAGGGCGTCGCAGAGCGTCAAGGTGGCGTCAGGAACGACGACGTTTGAGGATCGTAAAAGCGCGCAAATGGCGCGGGACTGGGCGTCATAATCGTAGTAGCTGGTAGAAAAATATTTATAGAACACACAAAGGACAGGACTATTGGGGCCAGAACTAGATATCTCGTTTTCTTTATTTTCATCCTCGTCGCGTCGTCGTCACCTCACGGCGCGGACTTTGGTAAACCTTCAAACATCGTCGCGAGTTCGCCGCTCTGGTGCATTTGCATTAAAATGTCGCTCCCGCCCAAAAACTCCCCTTTGACAAAAATTTGTGGAATTGTCGGCCAGCTCGAGAACGTCTTGATGCCATTTCTCAATTCTTCGCTCGCCAATACGTTACGACTCGCGTACGTCACCCCGTGATGATCTAAAATACGACACGCCATGTTGGAGAAGCCGCACTGCGGCGCCGCGGGCGAGCCCTTCATGTAAATGATGACCCCGTTACTTTCCACGTCTTGAGCGATGATGCGCGCGACATCGTCAGAAGATTCCACGTTTGATTTTGGTTTGAAATCATCGTGCGTGTCTGATGCGAACGAGCGGCGCGCGCGCTGAGCGAGCAAGGAGGAGGTTGCGCGCATCGATGACGTTGCCGCTGCGGCGGTGACGAGCGATGACGCGCGAAGACCGACGACGCGCGACGTAGGGTTCGTCGGGGCGGTGGCGGTGGCGATATTGTTCATCACTATGCGGGATGCGCATCGACGCGTCATCGTCGAGCACGCCATGGTCGCTTGGCGTGGCTGGAAGTGAGGAGGTACGGCGTGGGGCGCTCGAGGCGGGACGTGCATCTTGAGCAAATGTTTCTATTCGTCAAGTATATACAAAGCCTACAGGCGTGTGCTACTGTGATAGGATGAGGAAATCAAACTATTCGAATATTCTATAACCGATGAATCGGAGCCACGATTGCTGAACTCTAGGGTCGAACTTGTCTTTTAAGGTCCAGCGTTCGCCGTCTTCCGTGGCAAACATCGTGGGCGACCACGGAGGGAGCTCGCCAGTTTTCATAGCCTTGTGTAAGCGACGCTGACCGCGTTCAGCCTTCTTTTTAGCCTTACCCGCGGTTTTCATGTTTCTGACGACTAAAGCCTGGAAGAATTCACCCCATAAACAATGGCTGTCGGTGAAACCGTTAAGCGGTTGCGTCACCGCCTTCGGCGGCGTCGATGAATTTGGCTCCGCTGGTCGCCAAAACGGTTGTAACACCTCACCCGCTTCCGATATTTCATCAACACCGTCAGAATATTTACCTCTAAAATGCATACAAGATCCTTTTTCGGACACAACTGAACCGTCGAAACGATGGGCTCGGCTGGGTAAACCCGCCGTGCCTCTCGGACGAAAGTGTAATTCGGCGTGCAACGGGGGGCCCTCGCTGACTCTACGAAGCGTCACAGTACCGACTGTTTCGGAATACCGCCCCGCGAGTCCAAAGAATCGAATAAATAATGATGGAAAGTCCATAACGTATTTTTCTTTCGTATGCAGATTCTCAAATCGCATCTCTCCATCGATTAATACTTGCACCGCCGTGCCACGGAACACTGGTTTGGCTTTGACATCCGCGGACAGATGTAAACCAATCTCTTCGTTTCTCAGATCCCAAGTCGTGATGGGCGGGTGATGACATACTTGTTCAGCTAAGTATGCGGTCTTACCGCATTTAATACGGTGAGTTTCTCCTAGGATTGGATTGAGTGGCTTCTTCATTGCTCCAAACGTGTACGGCGAGTGCACACCGGCACCCGACCCGTTTTCGGTGCGAATAGCGCTCATGTCCAGGTAAAGTTTGATCAAACGAGCCATGCGGCGCGCGGGATCCGGGTGTTGCAAATCACTCCAGTCATTTTTCAATCCCTCGATTACGTACACGACATCTTCCGCAACTTGAATCGTGCTAAACGGTACAAAGAAAGTCGGTGGAAGTTCAATATCCGTCAAGTCCTGCCCAACCTTCAACCCCTTCGTCGCAGCTGCAAACTCATCTGGGTTGTTCCCCGCGCGCATGCGCTCATGCAACTCTCGTTTCTCCGGCGTCATCAACCCAAGTCGTTCTAATTCCGCCGCCTCTTCCTCTGCTTGCTTGACTGCAGCATCGTGTTCTCGACGCAGCAAGTACCGAACCTTACTCTTCATCTCTTTTATCGCCCTTTGCACGTGTCCTTGGTGCTCTTCCTGCTCCCACACCTTACCCAACACGAACGGAAACTCTGTGCCTTGCTCAATCCCAATATTATCTGCCGTGATGTCGTAGCTACTGTCTGTTGGGTCTTCCGCGGCTTCATTGTCGCTAAAGTGGAGTTCCTCACGCGCGTCAAACCACAAGTCATCCTCCTCATCAGGATGAAATTTAGACGCCACAGAGATTTGTCGCGCCGGTTTAAAGCAGCACCAACACGACATGGTGTTCCGGATATTCGTCCAAAGCGTGAGTGATAACAAACCTCTCGCGTTCCGCGATCGATCACCTTACTAGCGAGCGCTTTTGAATAGCTTTTGAATAGCGCTTTTGAATACGCGGAAAGTGACGAAGATGTGTGTGACGTACAAACGTATGAATACTAGACGTATATGAGTCGTACTCCACGCGTAGATGTAGCGTGCGATATCGGCGCCGAGGCGACGAATGACGTTTGAGTGCGTTTAAGACTGTTTATCCTCGCCCAGCATGGCTTTTCGAGCGGCGAGTTTTGCTTCCGCCTCAATCCGAGACTCATACGCGCGAAGTGACGCTTTGAAGGCTGTCGCACGTTGACGTTCGCGTTCAAAACCACGCTCTAACGCCTCTTGACGCTCACGAATGCGAGTCTCGCGCTCGAGTTGCGTTTCGTCCGTATCGGCTTTGTTCGATGTCATGGACGACGACAGCGAACTAAAGATGCCCTGTGCATGTAATTCCTCTGCGCGTGTGGCTTCGCGTACGATAAGGGCATTCTTCGCTTTAGCGATGTCTACGTATGCCTCACTTAATTCTTTCTGCAATTGACGTTGAAGCTCTTCCTCTCTGTAGACGTGCGCCTGCGCATCATCGCGCAACTTAATCATTTGAGCCATTTCTTCGCGTACAGCCTCATGTTCACGCTCAAGTTCATCAACCGTGTGAAGTAAGCGCGCGTATATATCCGTAGATTCTTCGATTTTATCCGTCATCTCTCTTTCGCGCGCACACGTGCACAAAAACACAACGCAGGCGTCGCCAAATGACCATTCCAATGTGGGACAAACATCGCTTTAATTTCTTCAACGACCTCATGCGCCGACGGGCGCGCGTCGGCGTTTTTGTCGTTAACCACGCGCACTGGAATATTAAATGCAATCGTATTTCACGAATGTTTCATCCTTCGCATCGTGTGCGTCGCGTAATTAAATGAAGATTAATTTACATCTTGTTTTGTTTTGTGTTGATGGTGTCTACTGGTCATCGCATCGACGCCGCACTTCCTGACACCCTCACGCCCAGAGTCCGCGCGCGCATGACGGACGGCGAGAGAGGACGAGTCGTAGACGAACCGACGCCCACGTCAACGTCGTTAACGCCGGCGGATTTGAAGAATATTGCGCAAGGTTTGGGACAAGAACGCGAACGGCGCGTGGCATATGCCGACCACGTCGATCAGCGTGTCATCATCACCGCCGCCAACGTGGACGCGAAGCGAGCTATACATATTAAGGCGAGCACGAGGAGCGCGTTCGTGATTGAAAGTGATGTGAAGTGTGCGAAAGTGTTCGTGGAAGGGTGCTCGGATTGCGTGGTGACGGTCAAAGGCGCGGTGTTGAGTGAACACGTAGAGGTTTGGGAATGTCAAGGCGTGCGCGTGCGATACGACGCACCCGTGGGTACGACGCAAGTTGATCAGAGCCGCGACGTAGTGCTGTCTTTCGCCCAACGTGGCTTCTTGGGTGCAGTTGTGTTTGCCACGAGCGTTGACATTCGCGTCGGTTTCGGCGCCGAATCAAATGGCGCCGAATACGAGCGATTGGATCACGACAGTCTCGCACCTGGTGATCACCGCGAAATTCCACAGTTTATAACGCGCGTTGTTGACGGTGCGCTGCTCACGGAGCGATTAATTCGAGGGAAGGATGAGTATCCGACGACTGAGCGAGAACTGCGAGCCGCGCTCGGTGATGAGCTCACTGACGACCATTTAGATACCGCTCCAGCGCGCGCAGAATTGCGTAAAGACAAAGGGAACGCCGCATTCAAGGACGGCATATTCACGCAAGCCGTGGTACACTACACCGAAGCTCTCGAGCTCGATCCCACGCATGTCGTTGCCTTGTGTAACCGCGCGCAGTGCTTTTTAAAGCTTGGCGAGCACGAAAAAGCATTAAGCGACGCCGACGCATGCATCGCCATCAAGCACGATTACGTCAAAGCACACTTCCGCAAAGGTCTAGCTCTTCACGCCATGCGACGCTTCCCGCATGCTATTCAAGCATTCGAGTCTGCGCTCGCGTTCGATCCAGCCAACATCCAAGCCAAAGACGCGTTACGGCTCGCCGAAGTCCAAGCGCAGCGCGCCGCCGCTCTCGCACCCTAGTCCCGTATCACGCCATAGCGATAATTTTAGTTTTCATTCTTTTCATGCACCCAAGATAATCGTGCTCGTGGTTCGCGCGCTTTCATGCGGTGTCCAAAGCGCTCGCGCGCGTGACGTCCCCGTCCAATGGCAGAGGTTTATCCAGGTGGATAACACGCCCGTTATCCACACTCCGTCGCGCGTGGATCACCGCTCCGCCGCCGCACGCAAAGCCGTACGCAAAGCACGAAGAGTTAAGAGATGATGTTCGCCGGAGTCGCGTCTCGCGCGCCATCCTCTGTCGTCGTCGTCAACGCCGCCGTTCGCCAGCGTCGTGGCCCTGGGTCGCAAACCCCACGCGGGCGCTGCGCGATCGCGCACGCGTCTGCGGCGGCGTCGTACGCCACGTCTGGGGCGAAAATTGCCGGCGTGGGTAAAGCTTTACCGATGAAGTTCCTGACGAACAATGACTTGAGTGAGCTCGTGGAGACGAACGACGAGTGGATTGCGACGCGCACTGGGATCAAAAAGCGACACATCATCACCGGCGATGAGTCGTTGACGAGCTTGGGTGCGGAAGCGGCGAAACAGGCGCTTGAGAGGGCGAATGTGAAAGCGGAAGACGTTGATTTAATTATCCTCGCGACGTCGAGCCCGGATGATATCTTTGGGAGCGCTTGTACGATTCAAGCGGCTATCGGGGCGAAGAACGCGTTAGCCTTCGACCTCACGGCGGCGTGTAGTGGATTTGTTATTGGGCTCGTGAATGGCGCGCAGTTCATTCGAGCAGGGGGATATAAGAATGTATTGGTGATTGGCGGTGATGTGTTGAGCCGATATGTGGATTGGAGAGATCGAGGAACGTGCATTTTGTTTGGCGACGGTGCGGGCGCGGCGTTGCTCACGGCGACAGATGCGGACAAGTGCTCGTTGAAGGGGTTTGACATGCACTCTGATGGTAGCCAGAACCATCACTTAGTAGCACAATTTATTAATGAGAATGGTAAGCCCATGGGCGATGGGGCTTCGGGAGTGGGATCGTTTTGCAACATTTCGATGAGTGGGCAAGATGTCTTCAAGTTCGCCGTGCGCACGGTGCCGATGACGGTGAGCAAGTCTCTTGAACAGGCGGGTATGACGGCAGAAGATATTGACAAGTTAGTGCTCCACCAGGCGAATCAGCGTATCATAGATAGCGCCGCGACTCGATTCGGCTTGACCGAAGACAAGGTTGTGAGTAACATCGCCGAGTACGGGAACACCTCCGCCGGGTCAGTACCGATTGTGCTTTGTGAAGCCGTGGAGTCTGGTGCGATTAAGGAGGGTGATGTTTTAGCATTCGCTGGATTTGGTGCCGGTCTCACCTGGGCGTCTGCGATATGGAAGTTTTAGCCAGCTGTGTAATTTCGTGTTCCGTAACATGTCTACGCCTCTAATAACGACGCACGCATTCACGACACACCTCAGACTCTCACGTGCTCTAGACATGCCACCCGCCGCGTCTGTCTCAAAATCCGCCGCAGACGCGACTGGCGTACACGTATCACATCTCTTGAAACGTCCATTGACGTTTGCATCGCCTGTAAATGCGCGCGACGAGGACGTGAGCGGCGTCCATCCTTCACCCGGTGAACATTTCGCATCACGATGCGTCGTCACGCCGCGAAATGACGTGCCGAATGAGTACGTCATCTACGCCGCGAGTGGTAAAAATGTATTTTGCACCACCGCCGCGTTCGATGACGACAGCGAAAACGCAGACGTGAAGAGAGGGAAGGAGGGCGTGTTGCAGCCGTCGGCGTCGCCGGCGACCACGAGGTTTAAAGAAACCCACCTCGTCGCCGAGATGCGCACCGCGCGAGAGATTCAATCAATCTCAGTGTCTAATAATCCAGAATCACCACTGGTGTGCGTAGATAATTTCGGGTTCGTGCACACGTGGTCACGAAAGTTAGGGGACGAGGGCGAGTGGCGGGACGGCTCGCTTCGGTGCTTTGGCGGCGACAGTCGAGGCGTTCCAGGATGGTGTGGAGCGCTTATGAGCGAGAAAGGGGAGAGAATATTCGTCGCCAATCAAGGTAATCGAACAATTAACGTCTGGGACACCGAACTTGGGCAAGAAGTGCGTCAGATTAATACGTTATTGCCAGCGTATAGCGCGCGACTATTGCCGAGCGGGGACGACCGCGTCATCGCCGTTGCGGAAGGCCATCAACTCGCGCTGTACGACGACCGCGTCGCCGAAAAGGGTGGATGCGTGACCAGACTTTCTCTAGGGTATAACAAGAACGTCTACGCGGTAGCGACTTCTCGTGCACCTGGTTTTGAATCCATCGTAGCTTGCGGGGGTGAAGAGCGCGTCGTGCAAATTATTGATATCCGCACATCAGGCGCCGCCCAGCGGTGGAGGAACGCGCTCAAGTTTGAGATCACCATGCTCGAACTTAGCGAGACGAGCAAAGGGTTCGCGTACGTTGCTGGATTGGACTACGAATGCGTGTGTGGAAATTGGAGAGCGCAGAGCGTCGAGAATGGTTTCGCGTTTCGCGCTGACTCGCGATGGATGGGTCTCAGCGCGTGCACATCCACCGATGGCACGAGCGACGTTCTAGCTGGATGGAGCGAGAGTGGCCACGTCTACGCCGCTCGCACGCATCCAAAAAAGTAATCGCCATCGCATAGATTGTGTGGAGAATCTGTAATGTCATAGAAAGTAGAAAGCGCGAACCGACGCCACCTCACACCTCGGCGGTGCGAGTGCACCGCCAACATGCCCGCCGAACTTCCGACACCAGACGTCTGTGCGGTATGTCTCACCGCACCATCCATGCTGGGCGTGCTAGACTCGTGCGCACACGTGTTCTGCGTCCCATGCGTCGCACGCTGGGCGACTATTGAAACAAAGTGTCCTCTGTGTAAAGCGCGCTTTACGTGCGCGACACCGACAACCGTGGACGAAAAAGGCGTGAGAAGTCAAACAGGAGACGTCATCAAATTTGAAGAGACGAATCAAGGAGAGAGCGCGCCAGGAGGTGACGATGACGATGACTTTGAGGATGAGTACGACGACATGGCCAATGTGATGTGCGAAGTGTGCCACCGCGGCGACGACGAGGAGTTTTTAATGCTCTGCGACGGCTGCGATGCAGGGTGTCACTCGTTTTGCGTCGGACTGGCCACGGTACCGCGAGGACAGTGGTATTGCGCGGTGTGTCGAGGGAGCGCCGTCGTGCGAGAACAGGCGGCGGCGCGGTCTCGAGCGAGGGATATTTTATTGCGCGTGGAAGGCGGTACTCGCGCTGTGCGACGACGCGAACGCGTAATGGACCGTGAACGACGTGCAGCACGAGCGCGCGAGCGCGGAGAGATATACGTTGCGGGTGGAGGCGGTGGACACGTGGCTACTGGGAACGACGCGCGAGTGCGTCAAATTTCTCGAGTGCACGAGCTTCGCGAGGCGTGGAGTTTGCTACAGAGCGGGCAGATGGAGTTCCCAGGATGGAATCGTGCAAATACGTCAGCGGCGATGACGCCTGATCCACCACGGTTGACTGTGCCGTCAGCACCGCGGGCTCGCGGCGAGGAGGCTCCCGAGGGTGACGTTGTCGAAGAGGCGTGGGATGTGCTCGAAAAAGCCATGAAAGATCAATCGACAACCGCGTCGACGTCTAAGCGTCGCACTAGTGGCGGCAGTGGTAAAGATGTAGTCTGCGCACAAGATGCATCGCCACCACCGAAGGTGTTGAAACGTCCGGCAGTACGAGCGGCGTCGTCTGGATGGAGCATGTCTGCCGCCGCGTGGGCGCCGTCAATGAAAGCGCCCAGAGTGACGAGTTCGCCGTCACCTGAAGCCTCATCCGCCGTCGTTTCAAACTCCCCGTCAAAACCAAAACGTGAGCTGAGCAATTTATCACCTAAAGAAATCGCCAAGATTGCGGTGGGCATTGTGAAGGACATTCTCAAACCAAGGTATGCGAATGGACAAATCACTCGCGACGAATTTAAAGCCACGGCCAAGCAAGCGACGCAGATGAGCGTCGATGCCTCCACCATAGACCCAGAAGAAATAGCACGCATAGTGAATCGGTTGTTGGATTATTAGCCCCGATGACCGCAGATTTAGAAGTAGAAACAGCAATGTGATTTAGAAAGAGCTCCAGCTCGAGCAAGTAACCGCCAGCCTCACTATCTTCCACGCTCAAGTCGTCGCGTCGAGCGCGCCCGCGACGATCATGGATCCAGTACGTCGACACATCGCGCAAAAACATATCGCTCGTATGCTCGTGCACGCGATTGGCGTTCGCATTCGCTTAATAGAAAGGAAAATAAAGAGCTCGCGCTGACTTGTGAGTTTTCTCTCCAACGCAGGGACTGAAAGCCATCAACCCGTTCTTGCAGCGGGCGGCGGAGATGGAGAATGCGGACAAGAAAGTAGCGTACTATTGTAGACTCTATGCGGTGCAAGAAGGGTTAAAGCTAGACGCGCGTTCTGCGGCGGTAAACGCCGCGCTGGGCCACGCCATGGAGAAGCTTGAGTGCGCGAAACCGTCGTTGACTCTCGATGCTGAACAAGACGAGTTACATTGTGAGGCGTTCGCGATGAAGATTTTTAGCAAGGCTGATGAAGCCGATCGTGCGGGCGCGCGAGGGTTGAATACAGCAAAGTCGTTCTATGCGGCGAGCATCTTTTTTGAGATGTTGCGACAGTTTGACGACTTGGAAAGAGACATTGAAGAAAAGCAGCGATACGCGGCATGGCGCGCGGGCGTGCTCACAAAGGCGGCACGTTCAGGGACCGCTCCACCTCCACCACCGGGCGAGGACGACGTGAATGTCGATAGGAGAGAGGATGAGGCGTCGACGATGACTTCGGTAGCCGACGAGCGCGCGAGCGCTCCGTCTGCGCCACCGTCGGCGCCTCCCGCGCATTTCCAGCCCTCACCCCCACCGCCCCCACCGCACACGAGCGCGCAATTTACTAGTGGTGCACCACCGGGCGTGGCGCACGTGCACGCCAAGGTTACGAAATCACCAGTAACGCTGGCGCATCGCGAAAATGTTGTAGCTGGAAAAGCGCCACCTGGAATTTCGCCTCTTAAAGTAGATATTGGTAGCATCGCGGACGCACAACGTCACGCGAAGAATGCGGTGAGTGCTCTAGGATTTGACGACGTGAACACTGCGATCGATGCCTTGCGGTGCGCGCTGGATATCTTAGAAAAACACAAGTAAACAAAAGTTGTTAGACGATGAAACATGTACAAACACACGATGACGACGATGAAATAAAATATTAAAAGTGCTTGCTCGTTACATAAGATTAAGTCATATGAATCGCTTTACTTGAAGACCGCTTGGTCACCGAGCTCTTGGCCGGCGAGACCATCCTTGGCGACGCGGGCAAAGAACTCCTTCAACGTATCCGTACCGTAGCTCGGCGTGGATTTGGCGTCGTACTTTTCATCCTTCATGACCAACATGGATTCGGCGGCGTAGTAGCGGCCAATCTTACCAAACTCCGCGGCGTCCTTCATGTTCGCGAAGAATCCAGCGAACACGTCGAGCACCTTAATCACGACATCCATGATTTCGATGGGGACCTTCACAAATTTGGGCTCCATTTCGAGGAGCTCGAACAACATCGTGCCTTGTTGGAGCGCGGACATGGCCTCACCCGGACCACCGATCGGGAGCACCTTGTTCGTCATTTCCGGCTCACGAATAGAATCCGCCATGTACTTGGCCAAATCACTTTCAGAAATCGGCTTGCAAGAGGCCAATTGTCCGTCACCAAACATGACATACGGACCGCCCTTTTGCACGACTTCCACTTGTCCGGCGAGCGACTTGAAAAACGCAGTCGGTCGGATAATCGAATACGAAATATCACCAGCGTTTTGCAACTCCTCCTCAAACTTCAACTTGGCTTTTTGGAACGTCAACAACGGCTTTTGAACGCAAATCGCGCTCAACAACACAAAGTGCTTGGTCCCGCGTTCGCGCGCCACGTCCAAAACGTTCTTCGTTGCTTGGTAATCAATATCCCAAGAGTCCTTAATCCCCCCAGTGCGGCTCGCCAAACACGACACCACGACATCAAACCCTTCACTCCCGAACGCCTCAGTCGCAATCGACGTCTTATCACTCACGCTGCCAAACTTCACCGTCGCATCCGGGAACATCGCGATCGCCCCATCCTTGGCTGTCTTGCCACCAATCCCCGACTGCTCGCGCGTAAACGCCGTCACATTGTACCCTCTCGCGCACAACTCTCGCGTAACGTACTTCCCAATGTACCCAGTGGCGCCCACGACGAGGACGCGCACGTCCTTATTCTCCTTCCCTTGCAACTCGGACACCGACGCCATCGCGCGCGGCATCGTCATCGCCCGATTCGTCTTCATCCCCCGCGCATGCATCTTACTCGTCACCCGGCGCGGCGCCACCGACGCGCGCATCGATAAAGACGACATCTATGCGTTGTTCTCGACACTCAACCACGCGGGCCGTCGTCGCGTCGCGCTCTGCCGCGCGCCAGCGATGCGCGCTCGCGCCTGCGCATCCTTATCCACTCTTCACCATACATTCTCGCGCATAACGGCATGAGCTGGGTTTTTATGTCGTGTCCTCCGAGCGCGCGGGGACAGCACCATTTCGGACGCGGCGTTCGCGCCGTCAGTGCGCGACGCGATGAAGTTACGCAGCGGTGCGACGAGCGGTGAGACGGTACGTTTCGTTGCGCGTCACGTCGCGTCGCGTCGTCGAATCGCGTCGTCGTCGTCGTCGTCACCGCGTCGAGTCGCGCGGTTTGGATGCATTAAAGTGCACTCGAGGTGGCGGCTGGCGCGCGTGGTTTTGGTTGCGTCGCGGGTCGTTCGCGGCACCCGTGCGCGCGCTCGCGCGCGCTCACAGAGGCAGCGACTGACGGTAATGACGTGTGTGCGCGCGTAGGATGAGATACGGCTGCGGTCTGGACATGTCGTGGGCGTGAGTGGGCCGGCGGGTGGGGCGATTCGCAGCGCGGCGGAGGCGCGCGCGCGCTTGTTGACGCCACAAACGCGAGCGATGGATGAAGTGCACGTTTCTACCTTTGCGCGTGGTCTCAAAGCGGTGTTTTCGAGGTGGACAGCGTTGCAGTTGGCAATCGTGAACGCTTGGGGTGGGACGAATTCGGAGGAAAAGGCAAAGGAGGCGGAGGAGGAAGTATTGGCGTGGTTTTTAAGTCGCAAAACCAAGGACGTGCTCGAGTTGGAGGATTTGTTGGTTGAGATATTGGGTGATGATTTCAACGTGTGCTGTGAGGATAATTCTCCAGCTGAAGTAGCAAAGGTTGCGTGGGCGATGTACGAGCAGTGCGCAGAGGGGAATTACGTGTCGGTGACGCAAATGGAGGCGACGCCGTTGCCGCGCGAGGCCATCGAGCGAAGCAAGCAAATCGAAGAGGATAGGCGATGGACGATGAATGGTGGCGGAGATATGGATATGGGTGATAGTTCGAGCGACGATGGGAGCGACGAAGACGATGAAGGCATGGATGCTGATGATTTAGCCGATCAGCTCGGTGGCGCGTTTAATGTGCGCGCAAACGGAGATGACAGCCAGCAGCGGTCGTCTCGCGCACCTGTGGTTGATGACGACGGTTGGACAACCGTGCCGTCGCGACGTTAGCGTGATTGCGATTTTACTTATAATATCGACACAAAGACATTTATAGGAAATATTAGCAAACAAATGAATTTTTGTGACGGTATTGACAAATCTATTCTTTTTAAAGCGGCTCTTCGTTGATGGAGATGATATCCTCCACCTTGACCTTGGTCTCGACAACCTTGGATTCCGAGTTGGCCTGGTCGCCCAAAAGTTCGTTGAGTTTGTTCTTGTACGCTGGGGTCTCTCTGGCAGCCTTCTTCGCCGCCAACCAAACCTTCCACTTTTCGGCCACAGCCTTCTTCTCGGACGCCAAATTGCCCTCTTGTTGGCTTCTGATTTGCTCATCAATCTCTTCGAATCTCTTGCTGTACTTCTTGATGTTCTTCTCGATCTCAGCTTCTTGCTCTGCGCTGAGCAAGCCCTTGCCGCGCGGACGCCACAAGAATTGGAAGAAACGATCCTTGCCGTACTTGTACAACAATTTGCCGTTGAAGGTCCACATGTGGAAACCATTCTCCATTTGGTGCACGCTCGTCACGGCGGTGGTGACGTAACGGCCAGTAGGATCCCATTCAACATCGGTCGCCATAAAGTGTTCAACGCTCGCCATAGTGTCCATGCTATCGACGTCGAAGAATTCAAACTGACCATTCATTGTCTTCAAACCCGCCAAGATGACGACGCGACCATTCGGGCTCCAGAACAAGTGGTTCGCTGTCTTGTTCTTAATCGTACCGATGAGCGTACAGTTGTTGTTGCCTTGCTTGTCTTTCATACTGTAGAAAGACACGTCCGGACGCGCGCCATCCCCGTGGATGATTGCGAATCGATGGCCCTTTGGCTCCCAAGCAAACGCTACAATCTTCTCCGACTTGTCCGCAAGTTCGAGCACTTCCATCGGGCAGTTCGGTTCACGAAGACGGAACAATTCAAAGCCGCTGTATGTACTTTTCTTGGACTTGGTTGTGCGTAAAATCTTAGCCGCAAAGTAGTCACCACTGGATTGCCAGAACATCTTGACGCCAACGACGTTGAACAAGTTCTTGGAACGCACCTCAGTCTTACCTGGAAGCTTTATCAAAGAGATGCGTGCCGGTTGGTTACCACCGCCTTGTTCTGGTTGGTACGCAGCTAAGATCGGATCTGCAGGAGACCAGCAGAAATCAACCACACCGTCGAGCTTGATGGACTTTTTGTCAACCAACGTCATCTCTGGCGCTTGGTACACGGAAATAGCTCCCGTACCAATCTTCGCAAAGAAGCATCCACTGCTCTCATCGGTCTGACCAGACCACTTAAACACAGGCCACGTCAATCCTTGTTGACCATCGGCTATGAAATCACTAATAGGTCCAATGAACTGACGCAACTTTGCGCCTGAGCGCGTATCAAAAAAGTTGACGACAACCGTCGTGGTTTCGCCAGCCTTGCTAGGTTCGTGCGTTGACCCAGTGGCGAGGAATCGCTCGCACGGGGAAAACTCAATGAATTGCACGCCATTGTGACCATACTTGGCGAGGCGACCGAAAGATTCGCCACCCCAAAGCGCCACACCTTGTCTGTGCACCGTCGCTAACAAGCTCCCCTTGGGCGACCACTGAACGTAAGACTCGGTCCAGAACGAACGTCGGTACACTTCCTCACCCTTCTTCGTTTGCGCATCGTTCCAGAAAATTTCCGTCTCGTCACCAAATCTGCACACAAACTGGTCGCGACCACGCTGATCCATCATCCATGCTTGTGTATTTTCTCGTTGCGCGAACGGCTTGGGCGCGGGCGCCGAGTACTCATCCGGTACTTTGGAAAACTTTTCAAAGTCATCGAATTTACACACCTTGAAGATGTGCGACTTATCCAATTTGTACCCATCCGTTTGCTCCACGGCAGATTGCGCTTGCTGCTCCGTAGCGAATTCAACAAATGCAAAACCAAGCGTCGTCTTGGACTCATCTTGCGGCAACAACATCCCGCCCTCGCGAATCTCCCCAATCTGACTAAAAATCTTCGTCAACACCGTTTGCAACTTGGACACCTTCGTATCGGGAATTCGTGGTAAATTATCCACCACAATTACCGATGCAAATCCACTATCGCGCTCGGCTTCTTCCAATTGCACCTCCACCGGCGAGTTCAACCCGGCGCGTTCGACCTCCTCCGCCGGCAACTGCACGTCCTCGGCGTTCACCTTAGACCAATCCACGAAACCATCCTACGCACGAAGAAACGCAAAGAGTCAGTGCCTGCACGTTGCGCCACGCGCGATTCGCGCCTTTTCCTCGCACACCACGCGCGCGCACGAGTGTTTCAAACAAAGCCGCCGATCGAGCGCGCGCAGCGATCGTCGTCAGCGCACACATCTTTGCCGCGCACGTCGCGCACGCATCGCCACACATCACGCACCTGGTCGCGAGGGAAACTACTCGGAATGCTCTCCATCGTCGCGCGCGTCGCCTCGTCGCTTCGTCGTCGTCGCACACTGACGACGACCTCGCGGGCTCGAGGGTTTTCCCCGAGCCCTCGAGGTCGAAGCGTGGGATGTGGTCATCGATCGACTTTTAACATCGATTACATTTTCTCTCAATCGACTCTGAATATCGATCGAGAGGTTGTGATTTTTACTTTGAACCGTTGTCACACGGCACGGCGAAGAATCGTCGCCACACGTCGTCGCGCGCGACGCCATGGAGGCCCCGGGGTTGATTGACTTTCTCAACGCGTCGTGGACGCCCTATCACGCCACCTATCGCGCGTGCGAGACGCTCAAGGCGCACGGGTACGTGGAGCTCAACGAGGCGCGCGATGATTGGCGCGCGTTGGTGGTTCCAGGTGGAAAGTATTTTTACACGCGGAACGCGTCGGCGGTGGTGGCGTTCGCGGTGGGCGGGAAATATCGCGCCGGGGATGGTTTCGTGATCGTCGGTGCGCACACTGATTCGCCGTGTCCAAAGTTGAAGCCGAATACGCGGTGCGAAGATGGGGGCGCGGTGCGGTTGCGCGTGCAACCATACGGCGGCGGGTTGTGGCACACGTGGTTTGATCGGGATTTAGGCTTGGCAGGGCGAGTGGTGTTGAAAAGAAAGAGTACGGGAGAGATTTTACATCGATTAGTCAAGGTTGACCGAGCGGTGTGTCGAATTCCTACGCTCGCGATTCACTTGGACCGGGGCGTGAATGACGGTTTCAAGGTGAACTTTCAGCAGCACATGGCGCCGATTTTAGCGAGTAGCGTCAAGGCGGCGTTGGAAAAGCCCGTGGCGGCGGCGGCGGCGGCGACGACGACGACCGCGAAGGACGAGGGTGAAGGCGATAAGCCGTCGTCAATGGCGAATGAACGTCACCATCCATTATTCTTGAAGCTCATCGCCGACGAGCTCGGGTGCGAGCCGGATGAAATCGTTGACTTTGATTTACAGCTCTGCGATACGCAACCGAGCGCGATTGGCGGTGCACAGAACGAATTCATCTTTAGCGGTCGGTTGGATAATCTGGTGAGTTGCTACACGTCGCTTCGCGCGTTAATTGAGACGACCACGGATGAGGCGTTGAAGGACGCGTCTGGTATTCGCATGATTATGCACTTTGACCACGAAGAAGTCGGCAGCGAGTCTTCAAGCGGAGCCGCAGGTGCGATGACCACAGATTCCGTTCGACGAATCACTGCAGCACTGAATCCTCAAAACACGATTGAGGGCTTGGACGAGCGCACGCGTCGTGCGTCGTTTTGTGTATCTTCAGACATGGCGCACGCGTTGCATCCAAACTACGCCGACCGTCACGAACCCGGACACGCGCCCAAGATGCACGGCGGTTTAGTCATCAAGCATAACGCCAATCAGCGCTACGCCACGGATGCCATCACAGCATTCATGTTCCGCGAACTCGGCGAACGCGCAGGCGTGCCTGTGCAAGAATTCGTCGTTCGCAGCGACACTGGCTGCGGCTCCACGATTGGTCCAATCTTCTCCACGCGCACCGGCATTCGCACCGTCGACGTCGGCGCTGCCCAGCTCTCCATGCACTCCATTCGCGAAATGTGCGGCGTAGACGACATCGATCACGCCGTCAAGCATCTTACCGCCACTTTCACCCATTTTGCCAGCCTTGACGCGCAATTAATCGTCGACGGCGCCATCGGCGATTTGTGTCGTCCGTGCGACATGTTTGAAACCACCGAGCTGAAAATGTCTCTCGATGCCGACGCTCGGCGAGACGATTTACGCACCTATGCCGACACGCCGACGAAATCATAATCATTCATAGCGCATCATCGCCCTCATCGTCGTGTAAGACAAAACAAAATCATAATCATCATCCATCCATCAGTCGCGCGTTCGCGTTCGCGTTCGCGTTCGCGTTCGCATCCTCCGAGACCGTCACACCCCCGCGCGCGAACGTCCGCAAACGTCCGCGCCGTAGCCTGAGGCGCATCGGAGCCATGGACGCGAACGCTGCCGCGCTCTACGCGCGCATTGCGTCGCTCAAGGCGGATATCAAGCGCGCACGGGCGGCGAATAATCATCAACGCGCGCTCGAGCTGTTGTTTGAACAGCGCGAGATTCTCTCCAAGGAAAGCGCGCGATCGGCCGAGGATGCGGCGGTGATGGCGGTACCGATCGGTGCGATTGATAAGCAATTGAATGACGTACGGGCGGCGATGCGTGCGAGTGATTCGATGAAGGTTGAGACGAGTGTCGGGGTGAAAGATGTCGATGGGGGAACGCGCGCGGCGTCGACAGCTGTCGGGACGACGACGACGACGACGACGACGACGACGACGGCAAAGGTTGATACAGCACGACCGAGGGATTTCCAAGCCGTAGATGACACATTAAAGAAGAGATCGAAACACGATTGGGGGCAAGCACCGGCGCCGCTGGAAGATGACGCGGAGGATGATTTGGAAATTTTAGACGAGCTCAACGTGGATTTAAACGTGTACATGCCGCAACCGGCAAAACAAGCGGGGGTGATGAAGCCGTTTCATGCCCCTGGTGTTGTGCGTGATGTGAAAGGAAAGCGAGACGAAGCGAAGAAGGCGCAGAGTGGGCGATCACCCAAAGGTAAGAGGGGACCTGCGTCGAGATGGTCGGCGGATGCGGAGGGAGACGTACCAAAGCAGGCACCCGCGCGTTTCATGAGCGCAGGCGAACGGTTAGATTTAGAGCAAGCTGCGAAAGGGTTACCACCGACGCATGCGCAATACCGCGCCGCAAAGGAGTCGAATCCTACGCGCACGTACGGACGCGGCGGGCGTGGTGGGGGCACGGGATTCGTTCCTCCATACGGCGGCGGCGGTGGGGGTAACGGCGGCGGTGGAAACGGGCAGCGTGTCAAGCCCGGACAGAGTGGAGGAGAATCCGATGATCAACCCTTTAGCGAACAAGTGATGCAAAAGTTATCTCCGAACGGTGAGCCGATTGCGGAGGACATTTTAAAGCTTGACAGGGACATCGTTGAGCGCGTGGTGAGTGAAATTCTGGACAAGCACGAGAGCGTAGATTGGGATAGCATTGCAGGTTTGGAGCACGCCAAAGGTGCGGTGCAAGAGCTCGCAGTATGGCCTATGATGAATCCGGAATTATTCGTCGGCGCTCGTGCCGTACCCAAGGGCTTGCTTTTATTTGGACCGCCCGGTACGGGGAAGACGTTGATTGGTCGAGCGGTGGCGAGTCAGTGCGGCGCGACGTTTTTCTCAATCTCTGCGTCGAGCTTAACGAGTAAATGGATTGGCGAGGGTGAAAAAATGGTTCGAGCGTTGTTCGCCGTTGCGCGTCACTTGGCGCCTGCGGTCATTTTCGTCGACGAAATTGACTCGCTCTTGTCGGCGCGTAAATCAGACGGCGAGCACGAAAGCTCTCGTCGTATGAAGACTGAGTTTCTTGTCCAAATGGATGGCTTGGGAGGCGGCGAAAACGATAGATTATTACTGATTGGTGCCACGAATCGACCGCAAGAATTGGACGATGGTGCGCGTCGGCGCATGCCCAAGCAATTGTACATTCCACTTCCTTGCGCCGCCGCTCGACGCGATATGATTCTTCGAACGCTGAGCGCTGGCAAGGGTGTGGCACACAATCTCTCCGATAATGACTTGGATATGATTTGCGAGAAAACGGACGGCTACTCGGGTTCGGACATGAAGCACCTTATTCAAGAAGCTGCTCGAGCACCGGTGCGTGAGACGTTTCAGAAAACCAAGGACATTCCAGGGCCAGTTTCACCAAGCACGCTGCGACCGATTGTTTTGGCGGACATTCGACGCGCAGCCAAGCAAGTTCGACCATCCGTCACGCGCGCGGATGTAGAATTCCACGAAGAGTGGAACAAGAATCACGGCGCGCTGACGGCTACATCTATCGACGACGACGACGACGAGTCTTGGGACTGAAGGCTCGGCGAATTAATTGATTATTACTGTTGCTATTGCTATCTAGAGGCGATGCGCAATCTTTGTAACTATGCTACTATATTTGTTTTTCCTGCTTTGGCACGGCCTTGATGGCGCCTAAAATCCTCACCACCAAGTTTAACGATGCCAAATCGTTCTTGGCGTCGACGTATTCAGCGGGAACGCCGTCGGGAGTTTCAGCCCACTTGAACGCGGCTAAGAAATCCTTCCCAGACGCAGACTCTGGAACTGGGAAGTGCGAAGCAATCACGCGTTCGGGGTCCCATTCACTCACCTTGCGCGCCCACGCGGCGACTTCTGCGCGATAAAATTGAAACACCACTAAAAACACGATGGGTGAAACGATAAATTTATTCGCCAAGCCTTGAAACGACGTCCCGGGATTTAAAATATTCTTCGCATCGGGAGCGATAAACAAACTAAATAACGCCATGCGCTGCCAACCGTTTGCTATGCGCGCCTGGCGTTCAGACGCCGGGATTTGAGGCGACGCGATGTTTCGCCCGCCACGATAGTTGCCAAACTTTAACAATTTTATCGTCAAGCACTCATCGCTGCCGAGCGACTCCAAGTCGCGTTCTTCAATTATCTCAGGCGCGGTGTCTCCAACATACACCGCGGCATCGGTGATGAGCACAGACTTGGACGCTTTATGAAAAAACGCGCACTCGTTGTAGCGATAAAATCCGTACCCGAGCGCGGGCAACGACAAAAGCTCGGATTCAATCTCGTCTTCCCACGGCGGAGGATTACGCGCGTCACCGAGCGTACCACTCGGAAAGATGCCGAAAAATTGATTGGGCAAATCGAGGGGAAAAGAAAACTGTCCCGGAGCGACCCAAAGCGCGCACGACTTGAACGCGCGCTGAAACGGCGCCGCGAAAATCTTGTGCTCGTACATCGTCGTCGATAGCACCGCGTACTTCACCTCACCCCCGAGCTCGCGCAACAACTCCACGCACTCCTCCGTCGGCGCAATCGGGTCATGCACCCACAAAGACCCATCGTTCAGGCGAATCACCGTCATCCGAACATTCGTCGTCACCCCCAACCCGAACCCGATGCCTTGCTCTTGCTCAAACGACCACGCCACGCGCTCAATCAACGTCGTTCGCGTCGTGCGTCGCGACAGTACCGGCGTGAGTGGGAACGGAAACCCAGTAAAATTCACATACTTTCTCCGCGACGACGACGCCTTGGACGACGACGACGACGTCCCGGTCGCGCGCGCGCCCACGCACGCCCCTCGCCCGCGCGCGCCAGCCATCATCGTCATCGTCGCCACGTCACGCACGCGACGACGACCGACACCGACACGACGTCGCGGTGACCCGCCACGCGCGCCCGCGCCACGCACCACCGCGCGCGTCGACGACACCGACGACGGCATGTCCTCCAGCGCCCACGGGCGACGACGACGACGACGACGACGACGACGACGACGACGCCGCGGTCTGCCGACCGACGCACAAAAGCGTTTGGGTGCCGTTATACCAGTATATACCAGTATGCATTCCCCCATATGGGCCGGCCCTCCCCCCAGACGCGGTCACGCGGTCACGCGGTCACGCGCGCGTCTCATGGGGCGTTGTCGCGCACACTACGCGAGCGCGCGCGCGCTATGAAAAAAAAACGGAGACGGGGGTACACACACATCCGTGGATGGTAGGTACACACAGACCGTTGTCGAGTCACGCTTTTGCGAGGGCCCATCGACGACGACGCGTTCGGTTCGCATTCGCGCGTCGGCATTCCACGACGAACGCCGCGTGCGACGCGCGCGCGTATATATATATACTAGTATACGTTTTTTAATTTTACGCGTACGGCATCATGATGACGATGACGATGACGCCGGTGACGACGACGACGACGATGCGCGCATCGTCGGTCCCGTCGCGGTCTCGCGCGGTCTCGCGCGCGCGGGCGACGACGCGTGCGCGGGCGATGACGCCGACGGCGGCGTTCGCGACGAGCGCGATGATGATGAAAAATACGACGACGACGGCGTCGTCGTCACCCGGGGTGATGCGCGCGGCGGTGCGCGAGGCGAAGCGCGTTGGCGTCGTCGCCAAGGCGTCGAGGTGCGTGAATGCGCGAGGCGTGCGTGCGCGTGGAGTCGTGAGGCGCGCGTGTCGTGTCTCGCGTGAGCGCGTGCGGGCGCGTGTGTGTGTGTGTGTGTGTGCGTGGCGCGATCGCGCGGTGGTGCGTCGCGAGAGCGCGAGAGCGGTCGCGCGGGCGAGGGGGGGGGCGTGCGTGGCGATCGATGGGATGATGCGATCGGGTGTTTTCTAGGTTTTCCTCGCGTCCGAGACGTCGCGCGACTGACGGTGTGTGTGCGTGTGTGCGTGCGTGCGTAGTAATCCCATTGAGACGATCAAGGAAAAGTTTCCCGCCGCCGAGACGGTGTTTTATTTCGCGGCGTGGTACTTTTTGAATGTGCAGTTTAACATTTTGAACAAGCAAATTTACAACTACTTTCCGTACCCGTGGTTCGTGTCGTGCGTGCACTTGATTGTTGGCTTGTTTGTCATGGCGTTCTTCTGGGGTTCCAAGCTCGTTGAATATGAACAACCTGATAAGGATTTCCTCAAGGCGTTGTCTTTGCCGGCGTTCTTGCACGCGTTTGGTCACTGCTTGACGAATGTGTCCTTTGCCGCCGTGGCGGTGTCGTTTACGCACACCGTCAAGACTTTGGAACCGGTGTTCACATCTATCGGGTCTTATATGGTGACTGGTACCGTGTACCCGCTCCCGGTGTACCTTTCCCTTCTCCCCATCATGGCTGGTGTCGCCATCGCGTCCGCCACTGAGCTTTCCTTCACGTGGTTGGGTTTCTTAACCGCGATGAGCTCCAACGTCGCGTTTTCGGCGCGGGCAATTTTTAGCAAAAAGTTGATGGCCAAGATGAGTCCGCTCAACCTTTACAACTGGGTCACCATCGTGGCGTTGTTGTTCTGTTTACCGTTCGCCTTTTACTTTGAAGGCGCCACCTTGTCTGCGGGTATCTCCAAGGCTATCGCGCTCAAGGGCAAAACCGAGTTCCTCTCCGCTCTCGCTCTCGTCGGTTTCTATTACCACATGTACAACCAAGTTGCGTATCAAGCACTCGGCAAGGTCGCTCCGGTGACGCACGCCGTCGGTAACGTCGGGAAGCGAGTTTTCGTGATTGGTTTCTCCATCTTGGCGCTCGGTAACCAAATCTCGATGCAGACCGCCGTCGGTTCCGCCATCGCCGTGCTCGGCGCTGGCCTTTACGGCGTCGTGAAGAGCAAAACCGGCAAGGAAGGCGGTCATTAATCCACTCCTTTCCAAGAGAGGTTCAAGAGCTGGAAAACTACGAATGATGTGCCGTTCACGACGTGCGCGCGTTTTTATTTTTAGAGCAAAAAAGCATGTGAAATAAATAAACAAGACATTTTTTCAAATAACACGACGACGATGAAGACGGCGTTTCACAGTCTTCTTCTTTCTTCCTCTCTAGCGATCGATCTAATCGAGCGTGCCGTTGAACGTGTAAGAATCGCTCGGGTACTCTCGGTTACCTTCTTGAATCAAGTCGTACAGCACCTTTAAGCACCACTGTCGGTTGTGTTCGCGATTGTTATTTCTGCGACACACAATGCGAAGCGTGTCTTGCTTGCCGTCGTATCGTTTATTCACCAATAACTTGATGTATTCGATCGCATCATCACTCAATCCCGTGACACGCTGTAAATCTGTCATCTTCACCGTCACCGACACCTTCCAATTCAACGGATGCTCCTGCTTCTCCCCGGGTTCGAGCACAAACTCGCTCGTCCACGTCAACACGGCGTCAGGGTCGCCCTCCTCCGCGCGGTCACTCGGCATCAAATCCCCATACTTCTCCATCAAGTGATTACCACTTTTTAAACCGTCTAACATTTGATCAATTAACTCTTCTGTCTCCTTCATACTCTCTTCTATGCTCGTTTCCACCCATTCGCGGGCGTTGTACACGTCCCGTATCTCGTCGTCTTGGTTGGGATAGGAATCAATCTCCGTTAGAAATCCCTCATACGACCCCTTATCGCGTCTAGTCGGACGTCTTTGATTTTTAATCCCAAACGTCCATCCTTGCGCGTCTTCTCCACTCGACGTCGTCGTCGTCTCGCCGTCGCTATTCTCTGACAAAGTCTCCGCCGTCGTCTCCGCTGCGCTCGCGCCCTCCTCCCCAGTCGTTGCCGACGCGAACCCACGCGCGGAGACGCCACGTCCGCGAGCGCGTGCGAACGCATCACCACTGCACAACGCATCGTGCGCGTGTGCGCGCGTCGACGCGCTACGCGTCGTCGGTAAACCTCTCGCGTGTGCGCCGCCGACGCCGATCGCGCCACCGAGGCATTCCTCACGTCTCGTTCGCTCGCTCGACGCGTCGTATATCGCGTGCGATGACGACGCGCGCGCGAGTGCGCGCGTGAGTTGTTTCCCCGCGCACGTCCGGGCGTGCGTGAGCATCGTGTGCGACGCGGAATGGCGCATACTTCTACTTCTTAGGTGAAGGGTTATGTCGTCAACGCGAGCGCTCGAGCGTCGCGCGCGTTTAATTTTCGCATTCGTATCGAGTTCATGCGGCCAAATGGCGCATACTTCGTGTCAGTCGTGCGTTGAATTGTATGACTGATGCTAAGAGCTAATGTGTGGCTATGTAGATATTGGTTTCATGCACCGCCGGCGAGGAGGAAGTTTCTAGCCGCCGCCGCGCGGGAGACGAGCCGCTTGATTGACATCTTGTCGGATGACGCCCCAGCCGCGGCGAGCGATTGCGGATTCTTTAGAAAACGCAAGAATCCGGCTTTGGCACCGGCGAGTTCGCCGCTGGTGGCGATTTTCTGGAACAGTGCGTCGGCGGTGGATGTTCGTGAGCGGTCGTCCAAGATGGCTTGGAGGAGAAGCTTGTGATGGAGCGCGACACGAGCTGGGACGTCCATGCCAAACTCCAGTGCCTTGAGCGCCGTCGGGGGGAGTGCCCCAGCGAGAAGTAACCCAGCCAAGAAGCGAGCCATGTTGGAAATCCGCCGCACCGACGTTGATGGATCATCAATCTCTTTGAGCTGGTCCCAAATGCATAGTTGAAACGTCAAGCGATGCGAGCGTTGACGTTCGGTGAGCTTGGTGGCGAGGACTTCGTAGTACGGATTGTACGCTTTTTCTTGAAGACAACACTCGAGTAGTACTCGCGGTATCTCGCGATCTTGTTTGTCTGCCAACGGTAGGCGAAGTAGACGTTCAAGGGCGTCGGCGTAATCATCCGCGCCCATAACGACGCAGAAAATGGCGCGGCGTGTCTCGGTATTCATCCGCATGCTCTTTGCGAGCTGGAGTAATTCACCACCTTCACGAGTCTTTCCCGCTTGTTCTGCAATTGCACCTTGTGCGGCGCGCGCGGCAAACCACTCTGCGGTGCCCGCGGCGTCAGGCAACCACCATTGACCCTTTTGCTTATCTGTCGCGATGAGCTTTTCATACGTCAGCGCTCGCAGCGCGACTGTGGCCTCACCAACACTCGTACCTTTCAACCACTTATTGAGAGGCATAGGAAAACCCCACTGGTCCTTACCGATATCCGCTGAGCTGTCGGTGCGCTTTCTGTTGTTCTTCAAGTCAATAACCATTTCTAACATCAAGCGAGCACGCTTGGATAATTGTCCACCATCCTCGCCTTCACCGGCAACTTTCTGCAACTCCGCCACACGCGCCTGAAGAGCGATGATGAACTCTTTCATGCCAACTGGATCTTCAGATCGCAAGCGAGTTCCAGCAACGCGCAAGAGTGTTAACATGAGCGTCGAGTCAAGCTCGGTAAGGCTTTTTGAGAGCGTCACTAAGAACCCATAGCAGCACGCCGACGGCATCAAACCGCACGTGTACAATCGAGCGAGAACGTTGACGATATTACTCGCTGAGCGTGCTCTAGAGTTAACCTGCTCTTCTTCTAATTTCACGCAAAGTTTTGAACCAAATCGTGCGCCAGCTTCCGGACCTATGGAAGCCGAGATGCCTGCGATAAACGCCGCAATCGCAGAGGTGTACTGGTCGCTCGCGCGCGGTCCCTCTGTGAGCGCCGTCATTATTTCTTTCGTCGCTGCGTCACACACTTCGAGTCTCGGAAACTTTTGCGCTAAATCCGCTACGTCATTTACGATCCCTGGGACGTTAGATTCACCCATTCTATTCATCAAACCTCTGATTTGTCGCACACACTGCTCAAATCCAGGCGTCTTGCCCGCCGCCGCTGCCATCGCCGCCCGTTGTGCGGGAGGAATATACTTCCCAGTACTCACTGTGGGCTCGGGCTCTGCACTAGTTGGCTCAGGGTTTTCACCATCCTCTCCTTCATCGTCTTCCTCGTCGTCATCGTCGTCGTCATCGTCTTCCTCGTCATCTTCCTCGTCTTCTGATTCAGACTGGCTCTCTCCTTCTTCATCACTCTCTTCTTCTTCATCGCTCTGGTCCTCTTCGCTTTCATCACCATACTCCTTATCTAAGAAATCCATGTCCGGTAAACCTTCAAATAATGAATCCAAACCATCATCTGGACCCTTACGTCCCTTCAGTTTCTTCTCCAACCTCTTTGCCGCGAGTTCGTCGCGTTTATACTCTTCCAACATTGACGCTCGCATCGTCGGCTTCTTGCTCTCCTTAGTCTCATCTTTCACCGCCTTGGTTGCGCTTGCTGGCGAAACCTTGGATTTTTTGCGAAAATCTGTGTCTTTTGCCGGCACCGTTGCCGCGCGCTTGTTTCTTGCGCTCACATCGTCGCGAGCGCCACCTTTGTCGGCGTCTCGACCTTCACAGCCGCCACGCATTCCCGCGCCATCACCCGCCCCAGCATCGTCGTCTGCGCCGTCACGCCCCCGCATTCGGCGCCGAGACGCAGCATCAGCCTTCCACTGCGCACTAGCTTGTCGCTTGCTCGCCTTGGCAGCTTTTTCCGCGGCGCGCCGTTGCTTTCTGTCCATCACGCTCGAGCCTTTGTTGCGCTTTTTCACGTCATCGCGCGTTCGACCGGTTCCACCGTCGTCGAATCCGTCGAGCTCATCGCGGAGCACGCGTGGAAGCATCGGACCATCGTACTTAGGTTTACCCTTACCTCGACGGGGCATGGTGTGCGTCCGACGTCGTGGTTGTGCGCGTGAAACTGTGGTGAGCCTATGCGTTTAGCTTTTGGTGATGTTACAAGCGGTGGTACAAAGAATTAACTGAGTTCAAAACCCGCGCGAGATTCAACGGCGTATTTGACAGACTTTTCCAAAGTCGCTAGTCGACGATAGTTTGGAAGCTTTAGCATGTTGAAGCACGTGGATGCGGATGGCAATCGCGAGACGTCGGCGGCACCAAAGTACGCGAATGGCGACGCTGCACAGTTGACTTTATGAATCACGAATGGTGGATTCAAGTGCTTGAAGCCTTGAAGCGGTGGTCGGGGACTAGATGTGACAAACTTTAGCACGTCTCGTCGCTGTGATGGAGAGAACTTGCGCATGGTAGACCAGAAATTACGTACGACGGTGCTTCGAGCGGTGTATCCACCAGAGTACAACGTGTGCTTTTCCCAGTCATCGACGTCAATTGGCGCCTCGCCGCCGTTGAGCAAGAGTTGAAGCTCTTTAACCGTGAACAGACTCAACCAACGTTTATTAATAATTTTGGTCAACCCTGTCATAAACGCTCGCATAGGCACAGCGAGTCGTCGATTCAAATAATAATCCGCAAGTGCGTGGACGTATACGCGCCTGTTTTCGTTGTTCACCTCAATATTTTCGCCATCACGAATGAGTTCTTTGCTGACAATCTGGCCGTAAACTTCTTCACTGACAGTAAAATCAAGACAAAGGTCAGCGACGTTACCGTCGTATTCGAGAACTTGCACGCATCCTCGATGTAGCTCTTCATCAAGGCTTGCAATGTCATCAATCGTTCGAGGAACGCCCAATATTTTAGCCGCAAAGAATGGCGCGAGATTGATATCTTGCAAAATACCTTCATACAGCGCCTTACCGACCATCATGCCCATCAGTTCTAACAGAAGTAGTGACTCTTGCGTATCGCTCGCTCGAGGGCTTGGAAAAATACCACTCGTCCCATTCGTCTCAAAAAGCCCACGATTTGGATCGAGGCCTAGCTCCGTGACTTCGCTGAGCAATTCCTTGAACAACCCTCCAGCATCAATGCCTGCTTCTTCTTCACCCGCTATATTGACGTATTTGACTAGCATTCGCCCTCGCGCTTTGGAACCCAGGGGTAGAATCGTCGCCAAAGCATCTTCGAGGACGCTTTCGCGGCGAATCAGGATTTCAGCCACTGGTCTAGCATAAATGTCGTTGTGACCGGCGTCAATACCTCCCGCTTGTGGACGAAATTTAGCCCTGTCGCGATCCTGGACGATGAGTTCTCGAAAAATTTTCACTCGCGTGGTAAACGTCAGACTGCTCGGCGCATCTTGTAGTAAGCCGGCGTCGCCGGCGTCGCTTTGCTGAAAACGCGCTGCCACAACTTCAGGAATCAGTGCATTTTGTTCGGAATTCGGTGCCGTCCACACGATTGATGAGCAGAATGCCCGTCTCGAGTCTCTCGTTACGAGCGAGCGCAACAAAATACTCGCAGACTTCACGAGACTCTTTGTCCAATCATCTGCAAAGCCTGATTTGTGAGTCGTATGCGAGCGCACGACTAAAGTGTTCACGGCAACAACAATCGCACGTTGTTCATCCAAAGAGAACAACGTTTGCTCATCAAAGAATTGAGCGTCACGAAGTACTACTAAAGCATGCGCATAAGTTGCGCAGAAGAATCTAAAGCAGTTGAGCACGTCGGCTTGAGCTTGCTCTGCACCGTGCAGAAATGCCTTGGCTATGCACATGTCAGGCCGTTCAACATCAGACAACGTCAATGCCGTCGCGATGGACAACTGCTGGCCTAAATACTTCCATAGTGCATTTAAAAACCCAGGTGTAAATGCGCACACAGAGTATATGGACATGCTGGAATCTGTTGAGAAAACACGCGAAAGAAACGATGGCTCTTGCGCACTTTCAAGAATCGCGTCGTACGCCTTTGCCAAAATACCAGCATTCGTTGGTGAGCACACGTACCACTTGCTCGAATCAGTTTGACGTTCTCCAATCAACCCAAGCACGAACGATGGCTCGTTTAAGACTCCAGTCCACGTGCGTGCTTTATCGCGAACCCCTGCCGATACGTCTCTTTGCGTCTCACGCTTACGTGAGGCGGCGGCGCATAAATCGGCAATCAGTAGCACCGTGTGCGCGTTGTCACTCGACTCACGACTTTTGATACATTTCTGACAGTGACCATATAGCAAAGTCACAGCATTCTCAATTGTGTTCAACGCGTGTGCGATGACATTTTCTTTTGAGTCGAATGCTTCCAAGGAGGCGCGCAGCACGCGTCTCAACGCCTGTGGTTGTTCCAGAACTTGTAGCGCTTTCGCCGGGAGCGTGCGGCTAATGTCCGGCACGCGCATTAGTCTGACGGCAAAAACATCAAATGCCGCGTCGTCATCTCCAATTTCATCCTCGAATCGCCGAGACACGACGAGCGGCGTGAGCGCTTGCGTCGCCGCCGCTCGATGCGCAAATTTGACATCCGACACAATTTCCGTCAGCGCCTCACACGCCGCACGATGCACGCGCGCATCGAGCGAAAGCCAATCAACACGTTCGCACAATGCGCACGCAAGTTTTACCCCACACATTGCCAGCGACGGTAAATCCTTCCGAACTCGCGCGTCACCACACGTTTTCACCGCCAACGTCGCCGAGAGCGCGACAACTCCCGGCGCACATCGCTCCACGACCGCATCCACGCGCGTCAAAACAATCGCCAGAGCTCTAAACAGTCTCTCTGTACCAATATCATCGCCATGTGAGAGTAGAATAGGGATCATGACGTCGCACACGTCGTCGTCGCTCGGCAACGCCTCGACCGACACCGCCCCAAATTTCCCATCAAATTCCTCCACCGCGCGCCGCCCGGCGTCTCGTTTCGCCACTCCACGACGACGCAGACGCTGACACACACACACTGCCGCCGTGAGCGCTCTCACGCGCGCGCGTTCGAGCCGTGCATCGCGTGCGTCGTGAATAATTCGCGCTCGAGCATCGCCGAGCGCCGTCTTTGACTTGAACTTCCCCTCCGTCGTGTCCGTGCGCGGCATGCCGCCCGTCGTCGCGTCGCGCGAGGCTAGGCGTCACACATCAAATGCGCGTTCGCGCGCGCCACCCGTCGTCGACGACGCGTCGCGGTGTGAGGGTTGCTTTTGGTAAATCAACGCGCGTACTCATACAGTTACAACTTCTTCTACATGGATGCCAAGATCGCCGCGCGCTCGACGTCGACATCACACGCCAATAACGCGCCGATGACGAGTGCGTCATCGCTAAATCCCATCACTCGCAGCGTCATGGCGCCGCGCGCGAGGGCGTTTCGACGCTCTGGTTCCGCGTCGGCGTCGAGCGCGCTCACCGCCAACGCCGCGAGCGCGCGGTCAGCGCCCGTCGCCGCGCGCACGGACGCGATGGCGCCTTCGCGCGCGTCTTCGAATGATGCATGCTGCGTGCTGTGCGCGGCGTCGGTGGCATCGGGCGCCGCGCGCGCGACGCTCGCGCGAATGTCCCGCTCGCGGTCGCCACTCATCATCATCGTCATCTTCATCATCGTCGCGTCGTCGTCCATCGCCATCGCTGCGCGCGCGGCGCGCGCAATCACACCATCGCGCGCGTTCGCGTCGACGTCAGCGTCGATGAATGCGCGCGTCGGCGCGAGCACGACGCCTCGCACGCCGCGCGGCATGGTGTGATGTGTTTTCGATTTCGAACGCCGCGTCGTCATCATTCGTCAGTGCGCGACGCGCGACGACGACGACGACGCGAGACGCGCGGTCGTGCCCTCGAGCGATCCATCGACGACGACGACGATCGATCGCGCCGTCGCTCTCGCGCCATGTCCACGCGAAAGGAGCGGGAAAAGGCGGAGCAGGCGGAGGCGAAGCGGCTGGAAAAGGAGCAAAAGAAGGCTGCGCTCGCGGCGAAACGCGCGGCGCGCGACGCCGCCAAGGGCGAAAGTAAGGCGGATGACGATGCGGCGACGTCGGTGCGTTCGGATGATACCGCGGCTGAGGTGCGGCTGAGGACGGCGGTGACGCATGATGGGTGGAGCGAGGAGGAGGATTTACAGCTCATCGAGGGGTTGCGGGCGCGAGGCGTGAACCGAGAAGAAGGGACGAGTGATGCGGATCGATGGGAAGCGATCGCGGCGTACGTTGATGGACGAACGGCGATGGAGTGCGTGAAACAGTATAGGGTGATGTTGGCGCGCGTGAAGCGTGCGAGGGAGAATGGAGTACGCGTGGCGAACGGGGAGACGCTTCCGGATGACGTGGTGAAGCGCGGGAAATCGAAACAACGTAAGATGTTGAGCGTGAAGCAAGAGCAAGAAGAAGCGGCGAGGAAGAAGAAAGAGGCGAGAGAGGAAGCGATGCGTGAAGCTCGAATTGCGGCGAATGGTGGACGTTTGAATGGAGAGGATTTGGGTTTTCATATTCGAAGCGGTCCAGATGCGAACCGGCGCGCCAACTGCAACATGGATATTCACATCGCTGGCATTCAGCTTTATGGTGGACGCGATGAGTTGATTCAAGATGGTATGCTCAAGCTCGTTTTTGGAACAAAGTATGGTTTAGTCGGACGCAATGGATGCGGGAAATCGACGTTGTTGCGCGCAATTTCTGAGCGCACCATTAAAATGCCTGAGTTTCTGCACATCATTCACGTCGAGCAAGAAGCGCAACCTGACGAACGATCTGCGATCCAAACCGTGGTCGAGACAGATCAAGAGCGTTTGTATCTACTCGAAATGGAACAGCGCATGTTGGATGAAGAGCTTGACGTCATCGATGGGGTTGATTTGAATGAAGTGTATGAACGCCTGGATGAAATTGATGCGGACTCGGCGTACGCGCGCGCGGGTCAAATTTTAGGCGGTCTCGGTTTTGACCCAGAAGAGCAACTCAAACCAACCAAAGATTTCTCTGGTGGTTGGCGTATGCGTATCGCTCTCGCATCGGCGTTATTCATGACGCCTGATTTGTTGCTTCTTGATGAGCCGACAAACCACCTCGACGTCCACGCTTTGACGTGGCTCGAAGAGTTTTTGCGCAAATGGGAGAAGACTGTGCTCATCGTCTCTCACGATCGTGGTTTCTTGAACGATTGCACCACTGCAACTATTTTCTTACATCACAAGAAATTACGCTACTACGGTGGTTCATACGATACTTTCCTCAAGGTGCGCGCGGAGCATCGCGCAAACGAAGAGGCGGTGCAACGCAACCAAGGTATGCGAGAAGCTTCGCTCAAGCAGTTTATTCAAAGATTTGGACAAGGACACAAAAAGATGGTGCGTCAGGCACAATGTCGCATGAAAATGCTCGAGAAACTCCAAACTGAGCGCGTCGATGTGGATTATGACGATCCATACTTGCGCATCAACTTTCCTTCGGCGCCGCCTCTACCGCCGCCGTGCATTTCCGTCATGAACGTGTCCTTTGGCTACGAAGGATACCAGACGTTGTACGAGGGCTTAGATTTTGGCTTGGACATGGATAGTAGAGTCGCTATCGTAGGTCCCAATGGGGCTGGTAAATCGACGTTTTTGAAGTTGTTGGAAGGTGATATCCTGCCCACCGAGGGATGGATTAACCGCCACACCAAGCTTCGCCTCGCTCGTTTCTCCCAGCATCACTTAGAAACCATGGATTTGGAGCAAGATTGCGTGACACACATGAAAAAGCTTGATGCTGAAATGCCACTCGAAACCGCTCGAGCATACTTGGGACGTTTTGGTTTATCTGGAGAGCTCGCCACAAAGCCGATTCGCGTCTTGTCGGGTGGTCAAAAGTCTCGTCTCGCGTTTGCTGAATTAGCTTGGAAGCAACCGCACATTTTACTTTTGGATGAGCCGACGAACCACTTGGACTTGGAAACCATAGAGTCTCTCGCAATGGCGCTGAATAACTTTGAAGGCGGTGTTGTTTTGGTCTCTCACGATGAGCGTTTAATCTCCCTTGTGGTTGATGAAATTTGGATTGTCACCAAGGGTGACATGAAGAGTAACCCACCAAAACCTGGTACGGTGTCCGTGTTTAATGGATCATTCGACGATTACAAGGCAAAATTACGCGACGAGTTCAGCGGCGGTAACTTGCTCACCGAAAAGCGCAAGGCGGCGCGAAAGAATAGCAAAAACGCCGAGCCAGAACCGGAACCCGAGGCTGCGCCAGTGAGCCCGCCGAAACCGCCGGGGAAAATTATGATGGACAATGCGTTCATGAAAGAAGTCAGTGCGGTATCGAATCCGCAAGCGGCCGCCGACAGACCACCGCCAAGCAAATCGAAGTTTGTGCCTCCGCATTTGCGCGCGCTTCAAGCCGCCTCGGAAGCCGATAAAGACGACGAGAACACCGACGACGCGTGGAATGAATGAGTAGAGCTCTCACGAAAACAAAAATAATAATACAACACGAATTGAAATAATAAGAAATAACCTTCGAAAAGTGGCAGCAGCAGCGCGCTAAAACAATAATTCATCGATAGCCAAACTACTTGTTTAGCGAATCTAAATCTGTTGGACTCGTGTTCCAACGTATGATGCGCCAAGACATCAACGCCACCGCCTCTGAGACGCAGTCGACGAGCAACTCTGACACCGCGCCGTTTAATATCAGGTCTCCTTGCGGCGATGATCCGAGCACTGGGTCCCCTAAATCTAACTCTGCGAATTTACCTGCCACTTCGACTTGAGTTATTATAATTAACAACCCAATCGCGAAGCACCCCGACACCGCGGTGCGCTTGACGGCTTCGCGCAACGAGCCGTCAAACGCCGCGCGTTCGTACGCTTTCCCAGCCAACGCGCCAACGACCCATACAGAGGCCATCTTTGATCCATGCGCGACAGCAGGGATTAAATACGGTAAATTTCTCCACCGCGGCACCCAGGGCGCGGCGATGAGCCAACTCGGCCGGCTATGCGCGGCCAAGGCGATGAGCGCGACGAGCACTTGCGCGGATGTCGCCACCAAGGCGTCTGCAATCGGTAATCCACGGTCGTGCTCGACCGCGCGACGGGTGAAGCGAGGTTTAATCTCATCATTGCCAAACTCCACGCCTCGCTTGAACTCGGCGGCGACGTCGACGGAGAAATCTATCGGTTTTTCAGCATCTAATTGGCGCTCAGAGGTTGACGTGTCCCGGGACGGGTCTTTATCCGCCGCCTTTGCGCGAACGGCGGCGCGCGCGACGCGTGGCGCGGTGCGCGCGCGTCGAACACGCACACTCGGAGCGCACGATGCGGCGGATGGTGCGCAAGTTCGCATGACGCGCGACGGTGTGAGGGATTTTGGGCATTTTGGATTATTTTGGCGTGGCGGACGACAAAACTTTGCGTGATGACTGTGTCTTTAAGGCGCTACTCCTACGTTTGTGGTATTAAAAACCTGCATGATATATATGACTATGGCTATCGCGAGCATGCATGTGCCACGCCCCTGGCTGGCGCGTCGCTCATGCGATGACTAGAAATATTCCAATCCGAAGACGTGGCGGCGCAACGCTTCGACGAGCGGCATTTGAATCACCATCACCGGGCCTTGCCGTGCCGTGGCGGCCCAGTATCCGCGATATAAACCTTGCACACCACGCTTTTTGATGATTTCAATCGCTATGGCGATCGCCCCACGATCGTCACCGCTTGGTTTGGACATGACGAGCGTCTTGAGCGTGTCTACCGGCTGCGTCACAGTCTGCGCCACGCAGCCGCTTAAAAATGACGAGGTAAAGTGTAACGGCGGCGCGTCTTCACTGAACACCCCGCGCTGGAGCAACCAACGCTTGCTAAAATCATACGTCGCGAGTTGGGAGCCACTGAGCGTCATCGCTCGCGCCACACACGCCCCGGCACCGCGCCACAAGCCTCTTCGCACGCCCTCCTCTCGCGCCACTTCCTTAAAAGCCCCCAATGTCGATCGATACACGCACTCGTGCGATTGCATGCGGACGCGTATGACGTCAATCGGATTAAATACCAACGCCCCGACGCCTCCCGTAAACGCTCCAGCGCACAGTCGCGTGACGAACCCGTCGCCACCGACGACCCGAAGCGTCTCGTCCCGAACGCTCGGGTACAACCCAATACGGAACCCCGTGTACGACAACCCGCGCATCCACGTCGCGGCCAATCCGGGAACGAACAATCCTCGCACGAACCCGCGTTCGGCGTACGATTCCGCCGCGAGCGCGCTCGGTGCGCGCGATGTTTGCTGCGCGCGCACTTTTAGAATCTCCAGTGGGTTGAACAACGTATCCGCGAGCGCGCATCCGACGCCCGCGGCGAGCCATTCGCGCGCGATGCGCGACGTGTGCGACAGCGGCGCGTCATCCGCGCGCGCCACGTCCGGTGTCGACGCGCTCGCGGCTGCGTGCGCAGCGCTGCGCGTCATCTTCTGACGCCTAGTTGCTTCTGGCCTCACTCTTCGACTCGCGAGTGGGTCCTCTGTGCGCGTCGACGCACGCCATGCGGGCGAACGCGCGCCGTCTAGCGAGCGCGTCGCGCGCGTTCTCGCCCGCGTCGGTGCGCGCGGCGCTCGAGACCACGGCGGCGGCGACGGCGGCGGCGCATTCGACGTCAGTGGCACCGAACCCACGCATGACTGTCGCGACATTCGCGCCGCAAAGTCGCGCGTACGCCATCGCGCGGCGACCGATCGAGGTCGAACGAGCGACGATTGATCAGGACAAGGCGCAGATTCGCGCAAGCGCGCAGATTCGTCGAGCGCTCATGCAGGTGGTGCATGTGGAGCTCGCGCACAAGTTTGACCGCACGGGTGTCAACGTCATGGATGCGCGCGTGTCGAGAGATTTTAAAGTCGTACACGTGTTGTATGGGAGTTCTCGAATGGGTGAAGAACACATCGCTGGGAATGCGCTCGAGCGGAATGCGCAGAGGATTCGAGTGATGGTGTCGAAGATGTTGAAAATGAAACATACGCCGCGGTTGGTGTTTCGATTTGAAGGCGCGCGGAGCGCGGCGCAGTTGGAGTTTGAGGATGCCTTAGCGCGCGCTGGACGCGAGAGAGAGCTCGAAGGTGCGTGGTTGCGTGATGCAGATGATGTTAATCATGACGATGACGACGATAACGACGATGACGACGATGACGACGATGATGAAGTAGAGGTTGACGACGACTCGTCTTCGTCTTCGTCCTCTTCGTCTTCGAGTAGCAGTAGCAGTTCGTCTTCGTCTTCGCGCAGGAAAGAGTAGGGGTTTTGGACAGTATTACAGCGTGTATGTATTAATAAAACAGTAGTGTACATGATAGCGTTACCACTTCGCGCGAGGACTTAATGTACCCGCACTCGGCGTCACTCCTGGCGGTAAGACGACGCCCGAAGACCAATGCACCTCCGGCGGCATGCCTTCGTGCCGTCGCGCGTACGTCACGCCTTGGTCATTCGTAAACCCCTCCGCGTCGTTCGACCCGCGCTGATTGACTTCCACCGCTTCCGGTACTTCGCTAAATTTCAACCAACAGTCGCCTGGAAAGTGCTCGTGCGCGTCGGGCTCAAAGCATCGAAACGTCTCCTTCTCGCGCTCTGGCGGCATCGGGCACCACACAAACACGTTACACGGCAACGCCTCCGCCGTCATCGCCGTCCTATTTCGCACCACGTGATCCTTACATCTTTGTGCACACTCTTCTACGGTTTGCGATGTGTGATGAATCCCCCAACGCACGGCGATACCGTCGTACGACGCGTGATGTTCAATCCAAGCGACGCTCGCCTCGCGCGCCGCCGCCGAAACATCAAATTCCACATTCGTCGCGCTCTCAATCAAGCACGTCATGTTCACGTGCGCGTAGCCATCTACCGCGGGAGACCCACATTCGCGAACGCGCGTCGTCGTCGACGACGTTGCGACCGCATCCGGAGAGAATATCCTAAAACGCTGCTGCAACGCTTTGGCGTCGTCAGCCTCGATGACCAACCTCGGCGCGTCAACTTTTTGCATCGCCTGCCGCGCGCTCGCGTCCACGAATGCCGACGCCGATGCATCGTCTAAATCAACCCCATCCATGCCCGCATCAATGGCGTCGACGACGGCGGTTGCGCGGTGGTTCACCCCAAGACTAATTTTGACGCTCTCATTCAACACATTCAACGCCAAGACGACGACGAGACCGATGCGAACGAGCTTGGATGTCGTCAACGATGACGACGACGATAGCGGTGCGATGGGCGACATGCGTGCGTAGCCGCGCGCGACCGCGGCGGCTGCGTCGATGTGTGCGGAAAGAGTTGACTGCATGCAGGAATCAAAAAAGATCCTCAGAACGCGGCGCCGATTTCTTCGTCATGTCGACGACGACGGATGCGTTCTCGAGGGTGATCTCGAACGCGCCACCGACGGAGACGGATGTGAAACAGTCGGCCGAGCTCGACGCCAAGTTGCACGAGCTTGACGTGTACGAATCGCCGGATGAGTGCTCGAGACGGGAGGAAGTGTTGGGGGAGCTCAACGCGCTCTTACAAGAGTGGGTGCGCGAGTCGAGCGCGAGGAAAGGGATCACGGAGGACATGAGACCGAGGTGTAACTTGTACACGTTCGGGTCGTATCGATTGGGCGTGCACGGGCCGGCGGCGGATATCGATACGTTGTGTTTGGGACCGAGGCACTTGACGCGAGAGGATGACTTTTTTGGCGTGGAGTGGAACGACTACGAAGGGTCGTTTTATGACGTCATGCGCAAACATCCCGGGACGGATTCGATCGTGCCTGTGAGAGATGCGATTGTGCCGGAAATTAAGACTGTGTTTCGGGGCTTTGAGATTGATATGGCGTACACATCGTTGCCGTCGTATACGAGCGTGCCAGAGGATTTAGATGTGTGTCAAACGTCTGTGTTGTTGAATTTAGACGATCCCGGGGTGAAGTCTTTGAACGGTTGCCGGGTAGCGGATCAGTTGTTGCGCGTCGTGCCCAATCATGACTCGTTTCGCGTGGCGTTGCGCACGTTGAGATTGTGGGCAGCGAGACGCGGGGTGTATTCAAACGTCGTTGGTTTCTTTGGTGGGGTCAACTTGGCAATTTTAGTCGCACGCGTGTGCCAGCTCTACCCAAACGCCGCACCATCGATGATTGTGTACTCATTCTTTCAATTATGGAGCACGTGGCAATGGACAACGCCGGTGATGCTGGTGCCGATTGAAGACGAAGGTTTGCCCGGGATGCGCGTGTGGGACGAGCGCGTGAACAAGGCTGAGAGATACCAATTGATGAAGATTTTAACCCCGGCTTATCCGGCGCAAAACTCCACCTTTAACGTCAGTGTCAGCACGCTTGAGGTGTTGAAGAAGGAATTCAAACGCGGCAAGGAGGTGTCTAAACTCATACTCTTGAACAAGTCGAAATGGGACGATTTGTGGATCAAGCTTCCATTCTTTTCCTTGTACAAAAATTACTTGCAAGTCACCGTGAGCGCGAAAACGCCCGAGGAATTCAAAACATGGGAAGGTTGGGTCGGTTCCCGTACGAAAATCTTGATTCAATCGATTGAAAATTGCACGGGCGGCATGATGTTGGCTCACCCAGGAACGGCGCGTTACAAGGATCCGGAGTGGAAGGGCGGCGAAGATTGCCATGTGATTTACTTTTTAGGACTGTTTCCATCTGCGTTGAAGAAGGAAAAGAAGGAAAAGATGTCAATGAATCTGAATCCTGCGGTGGAAAACTTTCAGATGATGGTGACGTCGTGGATGGATCGAGCCACGGGGGAGTCAAATTGGGTACCCGGTATGTCGGCGCAAGTCAAACACGTCAAGAGAAAAGAATTACCAACCTTTGTCGCGGACGAAATTAAAGGGTACGAGAAGGACGTGTGGGTACCACCGAAAGAAAAAGTCGTCGAAGACCACGAAAATAATTCAAACGGCGGCAAAAAGCGTCGCAGCAATGGTGAAGACGGCGAGGATGGCGACGGCGGCGTCTTTGAAGACTCGGCGGCGGCGTCTTCAAAGAAGGCGAAGAACAACTTGAGTGCGAGTGACATTAGTAAAATCGGTGACGAAAATACTGAACACGACGACTCACTCGTCCCCGAGCACGATTCAATAGAAACAGCAGCGACGGAAGACGTCGCAAAGCGCGGCGGCGGCGGCGGCTTAAAGGTTTCCTTCGCCGCCGCGTTGTCGTCCAAAAAGTAACACGACGACGACTATTACGACGACGACTCCGTTAGACGATGAATATATTTTAACAATACATACTGTAGCAGCCACATTTTACGCTATACCGTAACGCATGTTGAACAAACAAACATTCTCGAACGTCAAGTGGTCAAACGGCCTCGCCCCGTCCAGCCGACGACACGAAAATAAATTCTACCCATAACTTTTCCCACCATACCCTTTTCGGAAGACCCCGGCAATTTTCCGTGTTTATAGCCCTCGATGGAAACGCGGATGTGCGTATTTAGCGCCTAAATACGTTCCGCCGAATATGAGTCATCGACAGGTCCCGAGTTCAATTCTCGGAGGGCCCTGGTCCTCGTACTGTCGTAGCGCATCATCACATGATGGCCTACGCGTGCTTGGGTTCTTAGCTCAGTGGTAGAGCGGTCGACTGCAGGATTTTTTTTTTCAAGCAGGATTTGTAAACGTACTGATTTTGGAGGTTTTTACGATTCAAGCGTCGAGGATGACCAACTGATGTACACGTCGAGCGCGTGGCGATGTGTGCTTGTGCGTAACTAAAGAATTGACTGTAGTATTACTTTTTCGCGCGTTTGCCGCCCGCTTTCCCACCCTTACCCGGAGTTTTACCCGACGCATCACCACCATCACTCTTGGCGGCGCTCGATGATTTACGCTTGCGGTTGGCCTTTTCTTTCTCTTGCTGAATGTGACGCGCTGCGGCGTTGACGTCGAACCCGGCGCCGCGCTCTTTTTCTTTGCGCAAGAGTTTTTGCACCACGTCGGCGCTCTTTTTGCGCTCAGTGTCAACTTCGGTAACGCTTGAGAACTGGCGACGTTTGCCACGCATTTTAATCTTATCATCACCCGCGACAGGGGCGTTGAATTTGCCCACGGACGCCGTGGAGTACGCGACTTGCGCGGCGACATCCTTCATTTCGCGCTTGCCCAACTTGCCGGCGCCGACGGCGCCCTTTTTACCCGTCACGGATAATCGCAAAGTCGGCGGTAATGCCTTAACACCATGCGTAGCGACTGCATTTAACAAGTTTTTATTCTGCTTCTCTTGATTCTTACCCACACGCTCGCGCTTCTCTCTCTCCTCGCGCGTGAACGGATCCTCCGTTTTGCCCGCGACTTCGCTCCACTTCCCAGGCATGATAATCACCTCGTTCGCATCCTTGGCGCGTTGATATCCATGTCGTCGCTTCCACTCATCACTCTGCTCATCAAACACGTGTTTCGTTCGCTTACGCTTCTTTATACCCTTATCCTTTGCAAACTGCTCCCACTTTGTCAACGGCTTCTCGCTCGGCGGCAACGCGCGAAGCCGCGGAAACGTCGTCTCCCCTTCCGGCAACTGCGCAAACCTCCCCGACACGTCCGTCTCACTCGGCAGCGCAAACAACTCTGCAATCAAACGCTGTAACACACCTCTCGCGCGCATCGACGCCAACTCCTCGCGATCGGGCGCAGTGTACGTAAAATCCAACGGCGCCGCATCGCTCACGAGCAAGTGTCCCGCGTCAATGTCCAGCGGCCCTTCGTACGCATCCACGGCATCGAGCGCGGCGGTGATCTTGATCCGCCCCGTGCTCGCGTCGACATCCATATCTATCTTTGTCTCACCGCCTCCGTCGTCGTCGTCGTCGTCGTCAGCGTCCGCCGTCGTCCGCGTCGCGCTGTGCGCTCGGGACTAGCAAAGTGGCGGCGGCGCACTTTTTTGTCGCCCAAACCACGGGACAGCGCAGTGGCGGCGCCGCAGTCGAGCGCGCGCGGTGGAGGCTGATTGAGGTGCGAATGCGATGCGCGCGCGATGTGTTGACGCGATTCGCGATGGGTGTCGCTGGAGTCGTCGACGTCGGGCGTCGACGGCGAGGCGCTTGGTTTTGGCAGACTATTGTACTAGAGTCACTGTCGCGCCTATTTCAATGACGCGTCTAGCGCTCAGTCTTGCCTATATTGAACACGCACGCGACGGTGTATGCCGTTGACGTGCTCGAGGTGAACCGTCTGCAGTGTGCGCGGGCTTTGTTCCGTGTCTCCGGAGCGCAAACCGAACAGTTTCGTTGGTTTTTCTTTGCTCGCGTGTTTTCAGTCTCGGTTGATCGATCGTTCAGCTCTTTATTCATCTGTATGTATACGTCGATGACGACACACACTTGTCCGTACCATCTGACTGTTTGTGACGATTAAACTTGTGAATCTCGTTAACCCGAGACGTTGATGATAAAGATGAAGTTGACGAAGACGTCGACCGCGCGTTTGCCGTACCGACGAAACGTCCGAGTCGCAAGTGATGCTCAAATCAAGGCATAGTTCAATTGAGACGCTACTACGTCATTGAAACGAATCCACTTTTTGATTTCCTGATGCGATGACGACGATGGGACGTTTTGGTACGGTTTCAAAACCGCCGCTGTACGTGATGATTTCGCAAATATATCTTAGGACACCTTTAGAGCGTTTCGGCGCGGTGAAAAAGACTATCGAAATACTGAAACAGCACGTGGTGGAGAGCGCGAATGATGGAACTCTTTTATTTTTTCTTGTTTGACAATTTTTTTATGCGATGCGATTGTGTCTTGGGTGAAAATTTACTCGGCGCGGTCTTTGGTACGCGTATTCGAGTCAGAAGACGCCCATAGATTAACGCTTGGGTAAAGCGGGCTTCATGACTGTCAATGTCCAACGGCCTCTAGAACCCCTGCTACATCTTTACTTTTTGTTTGCTCTTTGCTTTGGTCAGCGACGTGTTCGACCGTGATGTCGTCTGTGAAGATGAAAACCTTAACCCAAAAACTTTACCGAATACCCAATGTGGAAATCATGTGACCATACTCTCTGAGACGCCCGTAACGTGGCTTGTACCGACACTGACCATGCGATTGCTTTTTGCTTACCTTTCACGACGCAGGAAATGATGTCATGCACGGCGTTTAACGCACTGGTGCGCACGACAGTGCCTTCAGGTTGCGCGCGTCGTAACCGCCGCGCGCTGCGAGCCTCTGCCGCGGCAGATGAAGAGCCAGTCCCGCCTGGGTGCTCACGCTATGCCGTGATTATTAAGAAACCACTCGGGATGTATCTCGAAACGGATAAGCAAGGGAATATCTTTGTTGCCGAGTTGATTCCAGGCGGTGCCGCGGAGGCTTCGGGTTTGATCAACGTCGGCGACAGATTGTTGGCCACGTCAGCGATTGTCTTTAACTCGTCCATGGATTATGGTGGAGTGAGCGTGAAGAAAGGAGAAGAACAAATTCGTTTCTCTACGCGCGGTGAAAGCTTTGACACGGTCATGGCGGCTATCTCTACGTGGCCAGCGCCGCGAAAAATGAAGCTCGAGTTTCAGCGTTGCGATATCGTCGATGAAACAAACGCATAGTCATTTTGCGCTACCGCGCTCAATACCGCCGCCGCCGCTCGTATTGCACGCTCGCTTCGTTGTAGTATTTATTTAGTGTTAGAAACCGTAGGATGCTGATTATAAGAATCGAGAGCTATAATGGATCGCCGCCGCCTCGCGCCGTTTACGTCGCACGCCGCCGCGCCGGTGGCACGTATTTACCATTCGCCGGCGCCGTCTGGCCAAACCCGGGTGGCGGCGCGCGCGGCGCCGATGCCGTCGTTTGCGCCGCGAGCTGCGCCTGGAGCGCCGCAATCTGTGCTTCTAACGCACGTTGCTTGGCTTCGGCGTGCGGGTCGACGACCGGCACGTGCACGATGCGAACCGGCGCGTGCACTGGGGCGCCAAATCCAGGCGGCGGCGTCGACGTGCGACGGGCCAATGGAGCCGCGACGTGCTCTTGCACAGGAACGTCAAAAGACGACGACGGTAGCGCCACGCTTGCCTGCGCCACGTCGTTCGTCGCGCGCACTGGCGCGGCGTCGATGACAGTCTCGCCGGCTTCAGCCGCCGCCTTGGCCGCCGCCTTGGCCGCTTTGGCTTTCGCCTTGGCGCGACGCGCCCGATCAATCCTCGTCTGCTCATTCCACTCTCTCTTGATCATCAACACTTCTGCATCAATTAATATCGGCTTTTCTCCGGCATCTTTGCTAATTTTACGCACTCGCGGGACTATTTTTGTGATTGACAGGCACAGAACGTTTCCACCGTCTTCGCCGAGCTCCTCGCAGTTCACGCACCACGCGCCTTTACCACCCTCAAACGCGTGCCAAAACACCTTGGACACCTTGACGACGTCATCAAGCTCGTTGCTATTGTCGCTCGAACGCTCATCGTCTCGTCTTCGTCGTCTCTCGTCGTCTTCGTCGTCCTCGCCCGCTGCCGCCGTCCCGTCGTCCTCGGCAAACGTCTTTGCAATCTTCTTCGCCACAGATTTCGCAATACCGCTCCCTTTCGCCACTTTTTCAAATCCAACGCGTTGCGCCTCGCGCTCTCTCGCCTCCTGCGCCTCAATGAGCGCGTGCGCTCGCGCTCGCGCGGCTTCAACCTCCTGCGCTGCGGCTAAGGCTGCGCGCTTTTCCGCAGCGCTCTTTTTCTTCTTCTTCGTCGTCGCCGTCGCCGCCGCTGACGCCGACATCGACGCTCGCGCGGTATTCACCTTTTTAAATCCACCACCACCGCCGCCGTCGTCGCCATCTTTCGCCGAAAGCGCCGCGAATGGATTCATCATCACGCCCGCCGCACAATGTGGCGCACCATCGCATGAGCGCGCCGAAACTCATCGACGTCACCTGGCGCCTCGGCGTCACCGCGTCGACGTCGGAAACGAACGCGAGCGGTGCAACGCGCGTCACGGTGCGATTCACCCTGGAAGACGCCGCACCATCGCGTCGTCAGTGGTTTGAAACGATGGAGATGAGCGTGACGGAATTCTACGAGCTCACGCGCGAGTTTGAACGCGCGCGCGACGCCGTGCGCGCCACTGAAGACACCGCGGGGTAGACGAGCGCGGTGCGAGGACGTACGCAATCGCGCGCATCAGGTCGCGCCCTAGACGAGCGAACGAACGAACGAACGAACGAACGAGTGATGGATGGATGGAGTCATTCATGGGTGGTTGCCACGCGTCCTCGCGAGCGCGTCAATCAATCATCAATAGCATCAAAACTAGCGCTAGCACCGCGCGAGCGACGACCATCAAAATCTATCGTACTTGCGTCATAACTACACA